>JACKZZ010016627.1_pt1 | contig 17891 bp, 10 predicted proteins | sample 8027871 | NCBI WGS metagenome assembly JACKZZ01 (sample SAMN15724774, study PRJNA655200) | protist metagenome | isolation source: fluorescence activated cell sorting (FACS) single amplified genomes of... | place: USA: West Boothbay Harbor, Gulf of Maine | collected 2000-07-19
AAAAAATCTATGTACGATAATAGTAGTTCGCGGCGGGATTGGCTATTTGAAACGGAAGACAAGTTACAAAAAATCAGAGAAAATAAAATTATTAAGTTACTCGATCAAGAGGGTATAAAAGTTGATGATAATGGAATATCTCAGAAAATTAAACAAGAGCAATCGTTGTTATTGCATTTCGAGAGAAAATTGATGGAATTATGCCAACGAATGAAAGTTCACGAAACAGTTGAAGCAACTGCTATTATATATTTTAAAAGATTTTATTTTTCAAAGCATAGTATTTTCGAAAAAGAATATAGCCCTGTTGTTGTATCTGTTACTTGTTTGTTTATAGCTGGTAAAACGGAAGAACAACGAGATCAACTGGGCGTATCAAAAATTTGCGAACAAGTTGGTATTAAACAACTAAGGAAAGTGTTACAAATGGAACTTGAAGTTTTGAATGCGTTAAATTTCCAATTACGTATATACCACCCATATGCGTCAATACGACATTTGTTAAGGAAATTTCAAACAACATGTGGAAATGATATGAGTGATGAAGTTTTTGATGTTTTTCGTAATGATGTATATCGAATTTTGCGGTTATCTTTTTTAACAGATTGCCCTTTTTTGTACACACCTGGACAAATTGCCATGGCCTCTTTAGAATTAGCGTGTACAAATGAGTCGTCGCAATGGCTTAATACATATCAAAAAGTATATGAAAATTTTCTGAACAATGTTAAATTTAAAGACGATAGGCTACGAAATGCTATTGAAAAAATAAAGAAAGTAATGATTTCGACTAAAAACAAAATACCACCATCCAAATCAAATGTTGTGAAACTATGTTGTGATATTGGTATTTATATACCAAACATGTAAATATGTTGTTTGAAGTATTTAAATGTGTAATGTGTTTGATTTTTAATCATGCGACTATCATATACTGTGGTGTGTGAAATAATTGAAAAATTAATTTTGTATGATAAGCGTAAGTTATCTTACGACGTAATTTTTACTTTTTTTATCGTGCCTCATTTACATGTGATAATTTTTGTAGTTTATACGACTCGTATAAAATTATTAATTATATATAAAATTAATTCTTACTCATTTATTTAATATATATATATATATTATATATATATATATATATGGGTATAAATTGTAAAATTTTCATCGGCTAGACCTACACTTGGCGTATGAAGGTGACTCAGCGGAAGACAATTTCGTTTAATTTTGTGCATATTGCATATTAAGTTGTACGTATGATACTATAAGGTTAAAAAATTAAAATACGCGCATAATTATTCTTATAAGTTACAATATATGGAAAGTGTGTTTTACTGTACGTACTAAAAAGTACCTTCACGCTCCACTCTCTCTAAAAAGAAAGAATCGTTGTTCTTTTTTGCCACAGGAGTTTTCTACGACTTCCTCTGAAAATTAATTTCTTTCATAAAATCTTTCAGACTATCCTGAGTGCTCATAGAGCTTGTTTGCCTTTTCTTCGTTACATCTTGCCAATAACGTTTCCCAAATGTTTGATTTTGTAATGATGCTTGCACAGAGAATGCTGGTTTTAGTATTAATTGATAACGTTTGCAAGCATATATAAATTCATGTATTTGTACAGATCCGTCTCCACTTTTGTCTATTTGATTTACTAGTGACAGCACTCTTGGATTTTCCTGTAAACCATTGATGCCATATACATCTGACAACAGTTTATGCAGTTCTTCCATTTCAAGCTCTCCACTATCATCGGCATCGTATAGGGTAAACGCAAATAACATTAATCCACCGCGGTTTAAGCTACAAAAGTTCCAAAGCGAGATTACAAATTCAACAAAATCTAATTCTTTAGATCCATCTCCATCCATAACTTGGAAAACACGATCGGCAAATGGGCTACGACTCAAATTAAAATGTCGATAAAACTCTTGAATATCAATAGAACCTCCATTATCTTTATCCATTTTTCTATATAAATTAAAAAATTTGTCAATTTCTTTTTCCTCCAGCCCCATTGCTTTGAATGCTTTTTTAGTTCTTTCCTCAACTGCATTATTCATGTCTTGCATTTCCAATAATGGATCGACCCGTTCTTTTGGTCGGCAAGGTGCAAAACAGGGCAAATACCAGAAACATGCTAATTTAGCTGGGCTATTATTCAGCTCCACCGTTGTGTTACTCTTCTTTAGCTCAGAAAATATATTTACTTCTCCACTTTGATTTAGCTCATCGTTGTCTTCAAATCCTTTTATATTGTCACCAACTTTTATGTAACGGCGTGCATTTGCATTGTTTAATCTTCGCGGAAACCCATAACATGCAAAATTAATCAAATATATGATGCAAAAGTCGGTCATTAGTGACATAATAGGAATTCCGTAAGCAATATACGTTCGAAAACTGCTTGAAAACGTTAACATACCATACCATATTCCCAATAATATTAAGAAAAAAGTTATGTACAGCATCATTTTAATTTCAAATGAGCTTGCACTCTCAATCATTTGCAAGCGTCTTGAAGATGAAACAGATTTACGATCAATGTAACAATCCTCAACAACTAGCTTTGTCAAGTGTCGCCATTTTATATGTATCCCCCCGAAGCTAACAATAGATACCAAAGTCAAGGTCGATATCGTAGTAGTCGAATAGACTTGGACATATAATTTATATATAGCAGCTAGTTGCTTTTGATATCGAAATGGGATAATGCTCACATCAGCAAAATAAAAGCCTGCCGTATATATGTTTAATACTAATGGGCCTATGAAAGAAAATGTAAACAGTATTGGCCGTATCCATTTATATGTTTGATCTAACTCGTCGTGTAACAATTTTATTAAATGCAATTTATAATAATTTTTTGGAATGCTAGTTCTAATTAAATATGTCAAGCCAAGTAAAACAATTTCAGGTCCTAACCATATGTTGAGCCCACTCACAAGACTGTAAAAAAATGTAACCATCGGATTAATGCCTATACAAGATATTTGAAAAAAGATAAACGCTTCTGCATTAGAAATTTGATTTTAAAAAATAATGGAAAATCTAGCACTTACCAACTTCGCTTCCTTCTCCAGTAATAAGCTTTGGTATGATAACAAACCAGTACAAAATTATTGTCCGCATAAGACACAAGCAAACAAAGTACCCTTCGTCATGTTTCCATACGAGTTCATTAAAATTTTTTAGTTTATTCATGATTAATCTACCTTCTTCATAATGGATGGCTCCATAATATCCCATCCATACAAATCTTGTTCCATAAAGCTTTTTTATATGTAAAACGCTCTTCTTCATAATTAAGTATCCTGGTATTATTAACAATCCCCACAACGCACGAATCGCTATAGTGTTTATTGCACAATTGGAGACAATCGTAAAGTCGCCCGTTATTGCAGCGAATTCCGGACACGGTTGACAAACTTTTTTGTCTGTTTTTGAGCCATTGCCATAGTATAAATATAATATATCGTTGTCCGATGATAATGGCGCAGGTACGCATCGTCCAGTTTTATATTCATTTCCTGGCCCACAGCTTACATCACATAAACACATTGCATTTAAAAAATTATCCCATGATTCACAAACACTTTGTACGGCAATGCAATCTTTACATGCTCTTAAGTAATGCCACCATTTATTTTTGTGTTCCGTGTTGTTTGTAATATTCGGAGTCGCGCATTCCCAATCCATGTCATATGCTGTGTATGTCCTGTTGTAATATTCTTTTCTACAGACCGTCCAATTACTCTGTTGCATTGTCCCATTGTTTACAGTACTATTACTCAAGTTTTGGGTAATAGTAGATTTAGTTTCGTTACAAATTATGTATTCGGTATCTGGTATGGCGTCGATGGTATTTCGAGTAATCCTGCCGCTTTGATTTCTTAGTACGATTTTACTTATATTATTCAAAACTGGGTTGAGATACGACCCATATCCCCATAATTTAATCGCTTGTATTGAAACGGTGCCGTTGTGCATCCATTTCGACACATTATTTGTACGGAATTTCTTTTCATTTAATTTAATTTTCACATAATCACACGTTTTGCATTGATAGGGTAACGTATAGTTTGAATCATTTTGTCTTCGTTTATAAAAGTGATAATGACTATAATATCGTTTTGTCCCATTAAAACCATATTTTGTACGATTCATTTCCGTTCTAGTTTTATCCTCCTCTATTTTACAAGGGATGCATTCATATGTACCATTTAAAATTAATTTAGCTGTCCAATTGGTATAATTAGGGTGACTGTAGTCAATAAATGACAATTGAGAGGACGGTAAAGATGATGGTGATGGTGAACTTAATTTCAATGACGGTGATGGTGATGATGATAATGAAGCATTTGTATAATTTGATATGTTTACAGCCGGAATGGGGGATGGAGCATGTGTCATGGGCGTTGCAGTTTTAAATTTTGAACGTGGGGGCAGACACCGACATGGATTTTCATAAAGTGCACTTTTTTTATCTGTGCAACATTCAGGGTTGTTTTCAGGTGTTTCTTCTAACACCAATGAATATCCTTGTATTGAAGTGTCATTAATAGACTTTACAAATGCTTGATTGCACCCATCACAGGTGTATTCTCCGATATATTTCTCATCATCAAATGAGACGTAGGATGTATTCCATCTAAAATATAATGTACAATTAGTATTACGTTCCTCTTTTAAATCAAAAGATGGCGACGGCGCAGTACAGTTTGGATTTAAATACTCGTACGCGGCAGTCCAATTAGAACAATTAATAGATTCTCCCGAACTTGGAGATGGGACAATATTTGATTGTGAACTTACAGATTTTAATACCAACAAACAAAATGAGGAAAAACTGATCAACAAAACGGCATTACGCTCACAAACATTACCTATCGCTCGTAGCATAATTTGACAGAAATGAGTCTCCTGGTGTATTCAAGTTAAAAATAATATGGCTGATGTAAAAAAAATTCGTGTGTCTGTTAACATCTGGTATCTGGGTTGTATGTACACATCATCCATTTGTTTGGTGTATTGTACATTATAAGTGTCTTTACATTATAAAACCAATAGTATATTTGTTGATGATGAAGAAAAAGTATTATTATTATTATATTATTTCAATTAATATTATTTATTATAATTCCAATAATATTATTAATTCATAATACACGATTCCAAAAAATCGAAATGGGAAAATGTTTACCTTAAGTATAAAATAACACTGTACAATATGTATTTACCCGAATTTAAAACTATACACTATGTAATTTTGTTTACGCGTCGATTTGATATATGTACTTCGTTCCATTTAAAGAGTATTATACTCACAGGTACCCGGTATAGTGTGTGATATATTTTAGTGCGTATTAAAATATTCCACATACATACACTACTAAGATCATGTCCGGACGATCATGATCTTTTAAAATATTGTTAGCATGGTAATAGCATTAGAAATAATTCTTGGAGTAATAATCACCAAAGATGTTTGATGGTGCTGATGCTATCACTATACTAAAATTGATAAGATGTTTCATACTTTTTTCAACATCTGTCAACATCTTCTATTTTACAAAATATGCTTTAAGGCACTCCTCCTTTTACAAAATTTCCATTTCTTTGTTTAAGTGTTCCCAAATTGTTCCCAAATTGTTGCCACTTTTAAACTAGCAAGACTAGACTTCCTATATCTTTTCTGTACCACGAGAGGATATTATTATTATTATCATTAATTATTATTATTATTTCAATTATTACGGTTTGGCACTTACCTAAAACATAGATGTATAAAATCAAAAAAAGCTATTATTGTTTATACAGTTTAGTAGGATATACACTACTTATAAGTATACATAACAAAAAAAACATATTTCACAAAAAAACCTTCGGTTGAGGCCTTATATTATTATTATTATTTACTATTATATCATCAGTGTAATTTTTGATTATTACCAAAGAAATGTAAGTGTGGGCGAGATACTTTAGAAACTTGTGGTGGCGCGTCATCTTTCGGTTTGCATCAGTTTAAAAGGCTTGATTGCTACCGCGATTTTAGTTGAAAATTATTCATGGATACAACAAACACAGCGTTTGCTTCATCATTACCAAAGCGAGATGACCGCGAGCAACTAAATCGTTTGCTTCCAGAATGGTTAGACAATATGCGGGCAGGTCTGATGTCTTCACAAGAGTGGCAAAATTTAACTACAGTCGTATACCACTCAGTCCAAGATCGCCTGAAACAAAACCATATACAGTTTTTCTCAGACTTAAACGATGTTGAAAAGGCTTTGTTCATTGATGAAGTAGAAAGATCGTTGGCCCATGATAATGTCTACAAAAAATTTCAAGGTGTATTAAGTCGCTCATTAGATGAATCGCTATCCAACCAAGTGGAACGAGAGTTATTAGAGTCTGGTAGTAGCCGTGTAAATAAAGTTGATATGATCTTAGAACGAGCCGCAGAGGGCGCAACTAGACTGTTAAAGCGGTTGCCATCTGAAAAAAGTACCATGCGTATAATGCTTAATCACGAGTTTCCAGGGCCGTTGCGAAAGCAGGTCTGGAGTATGTTTTTAGGACACCCGGAAGCCCGTCAAAAATATGAACGTGACGTAGTAAAATCTAGAATGAGCACAATAAGTGATCGTGATGCTGATATTTCAAACAAATGCCAAACATTGATTGATACCAAATTTCCAGAGCTGGAGACACATCGTATATCCACATTAATTTCATTGATGAAAACAACATTGTCGTATTATGAAGTTGTAACTCAACGTGAATTAGAAGAAGTGAATTATTACTTGTGTCTACCATTAGCCCATATATTTTGTGCCGTAAATACAGAGGCAAGTTCCGTCATTGAGGCATATTTAGCTTTAATGGAGTTACCAAGGCCTAAGTTTATGAGTTCTATTACCACGTTTTTATCCGAAAGTTTGGAAAAATTAGATAAAGAATTATACGAGCATATTGCACAAATTAATGCAACTGCAACTACATCAATCTCAGGCGTTACAACGGAAACATACATTTCAAACTTATTAGAACCACATATTTTAAGATGTTTTGTTGGTACTGTATCTATACCTGTATGCTGCTACATATGGGATCAAGCGCTGATGTTGGGGTCATTTGATAAAATGATACCAAATTTTGCAATAACTATTATGATTTTATTGCGTGAGCAACTACTCGCATCGCCAACGACACAACAGTTAGAACGCACCATTTCGGTTCATAGTAGCACAATTACAGAACGAAAATTACAAGCTTTGGCAGAAAATTCATTCATGAGCGATTTAAGAATAAAACTAGGCATTAAACGTGATTTTGCAGGTGATTTGTACGATGCCATTGATTATGAGCAAAACGAATTTTCACAAAACGTACCGGGATTAGATCAATCTATGGATTGGGAAAGTTTTGCAATAACATCTCCGATACGTGCTGGTCGCAAAGCATTGTCCACCAATCGGCGCGGTCAAACCCAGGCTACTAGTTCTTTACAGCAACAATTTTTGCAAGCACAACAAACGAAAAGTTCATATGCTGCTCAGACATATAAACCAGATGACGTCATGGCTACTAAACGACGTTTTGATGACCATGTCAATCAACGTGCATTGAAACGAGAGGAAAAAGAAGCGAAGAAACTACAGAAGAGGCGAAGAAGGGCGGTGGAAGATGCAGAAGAGGAGCTTGCCATTGCAGAAGAGGAAAGGGAAGCTGAGTTACACACTACAAATATTGCAAAGAAAAAAGAACTGCTAGCGCGCAGAGAAGCATTTGAGGCAAGGCGAAGAGAACATGAGCGTGACTTGAAAGAACGAGAGGCAAAAGCAATGAAGTTAGCGCATGATGAACGTCAGAAAATGTCGGATGCGGAGAAAAAACGGTTAGAAATTCAAGGAGAATATGATACACAAGTTCATAGCCGTGAAAGAGATCGAATAGCACGAAATGAGGAAAACCGACTAAGGCGGCGCGGTGATCTGGACGATTCAAAAGTACCCTATTTAGGTGCAGATGATGCCCCAATTATGAAACTTCGGTTGAAGCGAAGCGATGGTACAGAGCATAAGTGTGAAATTCGAGCATTAGTTGATGGGGATACACAAGATGATGCTCGAGTACGGGTTGAATATATTTTGCAAAAGGAACAAATTAGTCTGGATCGAGCAAATAAAGTAATAAAAGCCTTGTTGACATTTTCCAAGAAGAAAACGCAATACAAAGCAGATTGGTCACCGCAAAAAAGCTCTAGGAGTAGCCGTGTATCTACTCCTAGAAGTAGTGGCCGTAACACACCATCAAAAAGTGGTAAAAGTGCTGACCCAACACAAAAATTTAATAGTAAAGTTTTATTCCACGCAAGCGATATTGGCTTAACATTCGATATGGAAAAGGATGGTGACGGGAAAAGTGTATGCAAAGTTTTGCATGTTGCACATAGTTCTGAAGCTGCTGCTAAAATTTGGAAGGGTGATAGATTACTGAAAATTGGTGCGAACGATTTGGAACCGGATGCTACGCTAGCAGATATCCGTAAAATTTTAGATGAGACAAAACGGCCAACAACGTTACACTTCGAAAAAACTCCGCCATATTTGGGTTCAACAAAAGCTGCCATTTTTACAACTCTCATGAAAGATAACAACCGCCAAAAAGTGAAATTGAACATTCGTAGTTTAGTCGAACCAGATAATGAGTTGCATGCAGAGCAACGTGCTGCATGGTATTGTATGATTAATAATGTATTAGATGTAGATAAAATAAAAAGGGCGCTAATTGATTTTAGTAAAAAGAATGGATATACGCCACCGCCAGCTCCAAGAATAAAAACACCGCCAAAGGTAAAAATTGATCGTAAAAAAGAAAAGGGCGAGTTTGATTTATACTTTGCAGCAGGACCCATGGGTATGTCAATTGATCATCATCATGGGAGTGAAAATGTGCATGTGATTGATATGGCAAAAGATGGTCAAGCCATGAAGTTTAAAAAAATTAAAATAAACGATATAGTAGTATTGATTGGTGACGTTGTTGTATTAGGAAAATCAACAAGTGAAGTTAAGGAACTCATTGGGAAGCATGAACGACCTTTGCGTATTCGCTTTAGACATGAAAATGGGCTAGATGATGATGAAGACAAGAATGCACAAGCGGAAAAGGATCAGATGGATGCAAAAGCAAAAAAAGAAGCTGAAGAAAAAGCGGCTAATGAGCGTACATTTAACAATAATAAACAATATGAGGTGGAAACTTCGAAAGATGGTAAAATTTTGTTCAACGGTGCGCCACCTCTGGTTGCTGCAATACATGCGGTGATGAAAGGTTTGCAATTAATTGCATTTGGTGACGATATGGAGCAGGAGCAAATACATGCCGAGATTGAGCAAGAAGATAAATTTATTTTTGAGGACTTTGATTCTGCAAGGACAAAAATATGGGGAAGTAAATTAAATGACGATATGATAAATGCGTTTAGTTCTGCGCAACATACGAAGTATAAAAAATTATTACCGAAGATGCAGGAATTGGCGTTGAAAAATTATAAGAAACGCATGGATGCAATGATAAAAGAGGCAAAGAAGCGATAAAAACTACGATTTTAACTTTTATAATAAAATTATTTATTTTTACACTCAAATTGAATATATCATATTAACTTATTTGACATTAATTCTTATACTCTCCAAAAGAACATATTAACTTTTCTTTTATTACCTGTGGTATATATATATTACACCCCAAATGGAGTAAATTTACCCTAGAAGGAGATCTAGCCGAAGAAAATTTCACATTTTTTTATAGCACACACTAAGTTAAATATTTTTATACGAAATAAGCTTTATCATATGATATGATATGTAAGTTATGATAAGTTATTAAATAAAAAATCATATTTAAGTTTTAATTATTAAAGTTATGAATATTAAATCACAGGTAAGTATAAAAAATCGTGTATAAAATATACGGGGGGAAATGTAAAATTTATATTTTATCTATACGAGTATTATATATTATATTTTTACGAGTCGTGTATTACCTGTTTTTTCTTTTTTTTGTAAAAACGTTGATTAAAATACACACACATTTGTGTATTTGCTTCATTCGGTATTGCGTCAGTATGCGTATATATCCTACATCCAATATAATTCGTTTTCTTCTGTCAAAGCTATTTCAAACCATTACAAATCCTTCTTTAATAAACAATACAATTTTACATTCTTTTTTATGCCTTCGGTTAGATGTCTTCGGTTACCCTCCAAACGCATTAACAAGCCACCATATGATACATAAACAGCAACGTTATTTTCCTCTTTATCTTCAAAATGAAATACTTGTCCATGCATCCCGTAGTCATAATCATCCAATAAAGTTGGACCTTTAGGTGGTTCGTAAAAATCAGCTCCTGGCTCACCATTAGGTTTAATTGTTGAAGTTAATGTCATTACAATTCGATCGTCTGTTTTGCATTTAAAAAATTCAGAATGTACATCAATAGTTAGTTTCATCTCGAAAGTATCTCCAAGGCAAACTAACCGTGAGACGCGGTCAAACTTCTTCCCATCTGGATCTATCGCAGTGATTTTGAACGTGTCATTAAACAACTCTCCGGCCTCCTCTGTATCCATTTTCCACTACTTATTAAAAATTCTATGAATTTACCTTACTCCAACAGGTAACAATATATATATATATTATTATATATATGTATGTATAGATAGAAAGAAGCTACCAGAGTGTGTGGGGTAAACGGTTCGAGCTGTGGTTATAGAAAGAAGTTTGTGGATCAATGATATGTTAGTGTATATAGTAGAAGAAGTGGTGGTGTATTGTAATAAATATAATAATAATATAAATAATAATATAAATAGCCACAATTAATAATTAAAAGAAGATTTATTATAACAAAATATAGTGCAATAATAAATACATTTATAATATTAATATTGTGTTAATGTGTGTGTGGTGGTGGTACTGGAGGATGGACTTTAACTTCGTGGCTTACCTCACTCACATCCCGTATGCTATCTTTTTTGTATCCTAATAGTATGTAATAAATTTTCTTCCTAGATAGTAGTAGTTCTCTGTCTTATTTTCAATTTATATATCATGCTTATTTATTTATTATCTTTGTTGTAAGTACCTTAATTAGTAATTATGATTTATATTATTATTAGTTCTATCTTTTATATCTAGGCAGTAGTTTTTAAGTTATTTATTGCTTTCATACAGTATCTCAAACCCTTATTATTAACTCTGTTTATATTGAGAAATGCACGCGCCAGCCCAGCCAGCTCAACGCCAACAACAACCACAAGGCCAGCAGCTGTTTCAGCAACATCGCAACATCGAGGGAAAAAAAAAAAAGGTATATAAAATATAAGTGTTATTGCTATTTGATATTACTATATAATTTCAATAATATTTTATATTTTTTTCTTGTCCCACCCGTCTCATTTTACATCAAGCATTGGTCTCATAATACGTAATTATATACATGGTAACATCTACATTGTAACAAGTATCAACTATACAAAACTGTTTTATTGATTAGCTAGTTTCTTGACTTCGTTCAATATGGTAATATTTGGAACAATTGGTAAACGAGCTCTATTTATATTAGCATGGTTATCGACTGTTATATTTCCTTCTTCAGGAGCCACCCCAAATCAACTAGTGTGGTGGAAAACGGGTGTCATTTATCAAATATACCCTCGTAGTTTTCTTGATGGGTGCGAACCAAAATGCAGTGGAAATGGAACTTTAATTGGTATAACAAAAAAATTGACGTATTTAAAAAGTTTAGGTATAACTGCAATATGGATATCTCCATTTTATGAGTCACCCCAAAAAGATTTTGGGTACGATATTTCCAACTTTAAAGACGTTGGAAAAATATATGGTACAATGGAAGATTTTGACAACTTAATGACGAAAGCAAAAACTTTAAACTTGCGCATCATTATGGATTTAGTGCCAAATCATAGTTCGAATGAGCATGAATGGTTCGTTGAAAGCAAATCAAGTAAAACCAACTCAAAACGTGATTGGTATATATGGAAGGAAGGTAAAAAAAATGCAAGTGGAACAACTATTGGTCCACCAAATAATTGGCGCACCATGTTTTGTATGGATAGTACATGTAGTGGGTGGGAATATGATGTTGCGACAGATGAGTACTATTACCATTGCTTTCTTAAGGAACAGCCGGACTTTAATTGGAGAAATCCTGATTTACAAAATGCTTATTTGGATATTTTACGTTTTTGGTTGAAAAAAGGCGTGGATGGATTTAGAGTAGATGCATTTGCATACATGTTGGAAGATCCAGAATTTCGAGATGAACCAATTGATGAAAATTTTAAAGGTGATCCGGTTAAAGATGGTTACAGTAAACTAATTCATACACGTACAGAAAATATTGAAGGTCTGCATGGTCTAATTCAAAAGATGAGAGGTGTATGCAATGAATTTGGTAGTGAAATTATGATGATTGGTGAAATCTACGGCGATCAAGTTGTCTCACAAAAAGATGTTATGAGTTATTATGGCAAAAGCAGGAATGAACCGGAATTGAGCATGCCATTTAATATGAATCTTTTAGGCTTTTTTGGTGGTGGTTTTACAGATATAAATTACGACAAAGGAATGGAACCGTGGAGGTCTGGAAGCAATTTACGAGACATGATGCGTAAATATTATGATTCCTTGCCTAGTTTTGGATATCCAAATAATGTTTTGGGTAACCATGATGTGCACCGAGTACGTTCGCGTTTAAAAAGTGTAAATTTAATGAAAGTTGCAACAACGATTTTGTTAACAGTGAAAGGCACTCCAACCATTTACAATGGTGATGAAATTGCGATGGCTAATGGTTTTGTACCAAATGGTACGCGGCAAGATCCTACATGTAAAGTTAGTTATGAGGGTATGCGATGCAGAGATCCAGAAAGAACCCCATTGCAATGGGATTCAAGTAACAACAATAGTGGCTTTACAAATGCAGTAACGACACCATGGCTCCCCGTATCAAGTGATTATATTAATAACAACGTTGAACTGCAAGAGGAGGATACATATTCTATGTTAAATATGGTAAAGGGTTTGCTAAAACTTCGGCAATCATCTAGTACATTAAATCATGGTAATTATAAAGACCATGACGTAAACGGCATAAAAGATCAACATACATTGTATATATACCAAAGGTATTCAATTGATAAAACAGACCCATACGTATTTCTAGTCATCAACAATTTAGGACTAGATACTGCAAAGTTTAAATTAAAACACCCTAATGGAGAAGAATACACAAAATGTCATATTGTTTTTGATTCATTAGAAGGAATTTACGATGACGATGATGATAACGATAGCTTGCGGGGGAAACGGGTGGTAGAATCAAATACGATAGACATAGCAGGCGAACGTAGTTATGTTGTACAATGCAAATTCAAAGTGACACTTTCTGCAGGATTGATTATTTTATTTGTATTTCTTGGTGTGTTAATTGTTACAGGCATTTTTTATATTTTGTTCCGGTTGAAGAAATCCGGAAAAATTTTCAATAATGGTGCTCTGCATTATTCAGAATTTGATGACACCGATTCCAATGAATTTGGTCATGGCGATACGTATCGCGGTAGTGAAATGATATCATATAGTTCAAGATCTTCATCTTTACCTCGGGAACTTAATTTAGCTGATAATTGAAGAATGTAATATTTTAATAATAATACAGTTATACGTAAAGGTCTGAGGGGGGCAATAAATTAAGTATACTAAATTTTGTACTCTGTTTTTAAGTTTTATATAGGGAATATTGGAAATTACCTTAATCATCACCACATGTATATTGTATATTAATATTCCACTGTAAAATTTAAAAACGTAAGTACAACCTTTAGTATATGTGTATATTCCTATATAATATTCCCTATATAAACTTAAAACACATAGTACAAAATTTAGTATACTTAATTTATTGCCACCCTCCGACCTCAGATGGGGAAAGTTTCATCCGGCTCCTGCAATAAATCTCATCGAAGAAGTTGTTCAACGTCTGCTAACACTATATATCTAGATTGACAGGCCAGGGAGCTCTAACAGCCTTCTATTGTCATAGTAGCTGCACGTTAGAGATTGGGCATTTTATAATACTTAACATTATCAATTATCGTATATCAAGTATATATATGCATATATTATTTTATTACATTATTAAAATATATGATATGTTTATGCCATAATAATAATTACAATATACTCTATTTATATTCACATAACATGCATTATTATAATATTATTATTATTGCAACAACATTTATTATATAATATAATAATGATGATGATGTTTTAATTATAACACACACATGTACATATATGCCAATCAGTTGCAGCGTGGAAGGCGGCAAGCATACACTCGCTCATATTTATATACAGCACAACCTCAACAACCTTTATACGGAGGAGATACAATCCATATATTGTATTTAATTTGGTGCCGTTCGTTTCTTCGTGAGTTTTTGTTTTTGTTTTAGATTTGTTTTGTTCTTGTTTTATACCTTTTATTTTTTAGCAACTTCGAGGTAACGATTTAAATTTTAAATATAGTTTTGTAAGTGAAGTGAAAATATTTGTATCGAAACAAATAGTTAAATTAATTTGTTTGTTTTACGCATATTACATATTATTATGGGTTTATGTGCGTCAAATAGTAGTGTGAAAACAGAATCCTTCACAGGCAGTCCAGTACCATCTCCGGTAAATGAATCAAAAGAGCAAAAACGGGGAAATAAACAAGGGCGAAAAAGCAAAAATAAAACGACGAATAGACCACAAGTATTGAAAAAGAATACTGGGATTGGCGGTGGTGGTGGCGCAAAGGTGCAACGTAAAATTAGTCGTCCTGGGCAAAATACTCTTGAGGTATCCAGGCATCAAAGTGGACAAAATGCAAAATGGAATAAGGATCGTGTTTCATTTAGGGAACAAATGAAACGCGATCGTGCCAAATTCAAAAAGAAAATGCAGGCAAAACAAAAAGGTGGTGGTGGAAAAGGTGGCTTCGTTGTAGAAATTCGTTCCCCGAAAAACCAAATTACCTCAAAAAAAGGTGATGTTTTTGAGACTGATTTTGATTAATATTTGAAATTGATGTATACAATGTATTTGATTGAATAAACTACAAGTTAACTTTTGGCATTTGCTTGCATATTTGGCCTTTTTATGTGCGTGTATATTTTTACATACTGAAATATTTTACTCATATTTACAAACGCATTGATAAAAAAATATACGAAAGATATGGTATTTTAATACCGCGTGTAGAGACGTACGAACAGGGGTTATTAAGATACGCGCCTATAATAATCGTAATGTACTAAAGTGTGCATTTAGGGTTAAAAATACCGGGAGAGGCACATCCTTTACTAGGCTGTACTGACACTCACGGTGAAATCGATTATAGGAACTTTAGTATTTGCATTCTTTTGCAGAGTAAATAATTATATCATAATTGAGTTTAAGAGTATAAAAATTAAAACACGCGTATTAAATATATACATTTACATTCACATACTGTTAGGACACACAAAATAATTATTCTACGTATCATGTTGGATGATTAAATGCCAAGTACGAGTCGTAACTTTTACCATGTATCCTCATCTCCGCTGCTACTGTCGCTGTCATCTGCCACAGTTTTGCCATATTTACCATTTGCTTGGGCTTTTTTCTTTTTTTTCTTCTTTTTTTTATCTTTTTTCTTCTTTTTTTTGTCTTTTTTTGACTTTTTCTCCTTTTTCGATGCTTTGATGTTTTCCGTGTTGTCTGTTATATAATAATAATAAAAACATTCACCACCACCTATTATTATACTATGTTATATATCATATCACTAGATATATTATTTATACATTATAATGATGAATCCTCCTCATCATGTTGTGGATACCGCTATACTAATAGCGCAGCGAGATCCATTGGAAACATATTTTGCGTGTTTCTATACGATACTCGAAAAGGGGGGAAGAGTTGTAGGTCTTGTTGGCGTACACTGTATCGACCTCGCTCGTTAATTTATTCGCTTTGCTTATACCATGTTCATTCGACCAAAGAAATATGATTTAGAAAAATTGAATCAACCCAGGGAACTGACAAAACACGCAAAATTATTTTTTCCAGGTGGAAAAGTAAAAAAGCGTCAATCGTTAACGATGAAGAAGCATCAGCAACGAATGTATAAAAAGAGATTAGATGCGGAACGATTGGCAAGGGAGCGAGAACATCATATGAATCCATCGAAACGAGAGCGAATGCAGGCACAACAAAACTTATTTGGATTAAAGCGACGTGTTGTAGATCGTTTACTACAAAAAAAAGCGGGTAATGGTTTAGGAAAAAAACGGCAAGATACACGAGTGTTATTACAGGCATATAAAGAAATCGATGCAAATAAAGATGGTGGTGTTTCTTATGATGAATTTGAACATGCTGTTGGGCCAAATCATTTAGATATCGGGCTTTCAAAGGAAGAAGTACACCAATTATGCATTGCATGTGATATTGATGGAAATGGCGATATAACTTTCGAAGAATTTTTGCAAACCTTAATATTTGCTGACAAGCCTGAAACTCAGCTAATGTTAGACCGTGCAAGGAAACGAGAAAGTAAGTTTTTGCAGGATACCGTCAATAAACCTGTTTGTGTGAAGCCGATTAAAAAAATACGAAACTCTGTTAGTACGTCCCCATTGGCACGTGGTGGGGTACGCACATCATCATCATTAAAAGATGTAAATAGTTTGTTGAACTATAATGACATGAGCAATACATTAGTAAAAATTAATGGGAACAGCAAATCACAGCCAAATTTGTCTGCTATTGTTAATTGCCCACGCCCAATGACAACTTCACCTGTGCGGACAGGGTGTCATAGTCCATTAAACCCAATCGCCTCGCTTACAAAACGAAGTATTAGCACTGCAGGAACAAATTTTAAAGCAAGTAGAAACAATCATGGCACTTCTAATTTTTCATTTATCGATGATGATTTTGATGCAAAAAATCCATTGGAAACATATGCTACAATGTCACGGCAACGGGAAAAGCATTTAGACCCAAGTTTAAACTTCAAATCTAAATCTAAAAGGTTTGATAATCTGTTTTATATAGATCCAAATGCATTGAATGGCCGTAATGGCAGGCAAGAACTTGATCAATTTGAAATTAATAGCCAACGTAGCAATAGGCCTATGACAACATTATCAAAGTCAACGCATGAACACATTAGTAGTGATGATGGAAGGCCAACAACAACTGCATACCTATGTCGAAATGACGACTCGGCTCAAGAAAGTAACGAAAGTGGGCGTTTTTGTGAGTGTATTTTGCGATGCAAGGGAGAGTATGGATTCCCCGCATAACAAGGAGGGCCATCGTGACAGTGCTGTGTCATTATATTTTCTTGAAATACCTCATTTTACCCTTGTTGAAGAACAAAAAGTGTTTAAAAACAATGTTAGAGACATTTATTCTGCATCGCCAAAGCTGTACATATCTGTTGTATTAAAACTAAGCTACGTACAACTTTATACAATGTTTCCCCCATAACTTCTACATTTATTTGATTTTTTTCATTTTTTCACCATTTCATGGAAATTGGGGTTATCAGGCGTATTTGCCTGCTAAAAACTGTTTTGCAATATTTCTCAACACATAAATGAGTGTACATATGAAAATTTGTTTAAAAACCGTGTTTCATGTATTAAAAACACGAAATAAAATACAAAGTGCTTTTCATATATGTAATAAACGATAATTTAACAAAATGCTTCGTTTTTGATATTAATTACTAACATTTACAGCACCATTTT
>JACKZZ010008642.1_pt1 | contig 17878 bp, 12 predicted proteins | sample 8027871 | NCBI WGS metagenome assembly JACKZZ01 (sample SAMN15724774, study PRJNA655200) | protist metagenome | isolation source: fluorescence activated cell sorting (FACS) single amplified genomes of... | place: USA: West Boothbay Harbor, Gulf of Maine | collected 2000-07-19
TGGGAGTTCATGTGTATCCAAAGCAAGCCAAGACTTCCGCAAAGAACACGCGAAGTCAAGAGATTCCGGGCGCGCGCAGCGGCAACATTGGCCACGGAGGACGAGGAACGAGCACGTCCTCTCGAAGAACAGGAACGAGCTCGAGCGTTAATAGAGGAAGAAGTCGAAGCAAAGAAAGCCGAAGCCGCAGCAAAGAAAGAGAACCGAAATAGGTGCTTGCCGCCAAGTCTCGCATCGTGCTGCTTTACGGGGGGCAGGAACAAAAATCGTTCTCAGCCGCAAGCGCGATCGCGATTATTTCCACATGCAAAGTGCAGGAGGGAGTGGCATTCCACCTCGCGAGGGCGAGGGGATCAAACAGGAACAGCGGAAAGTGATCAGGTCTCAACATCAGAGCAGGATTCATGTTCTTCGCCTTCGTCACTGCGACCGCAAACTCTTCAGGCCAAAATTGCGCTTTTGCGCGAAGTAGAGCACAGGGGTCGTTGCGTCAAAATAGGCCGAGAGTCTGCCAGGCGAGACAGGTGGGCGGATATAGAAAGATTTTCGAGTCCGGCGCGAAAATTGTTGGAAACGACAAAAACTGGTGGCATACGCGTCGAAGATGATGGTGCGCAGCTGTCGACGCATCCTCGTCTTGCCTCGTTCGCCAAGGCGAGGCGCTCGAGTCGAGATCGCGAAGCTGGTGGCGGAATTTGCGCCGGATCTGGATCGAAAGAACCCTGTAACAGGAGCGACAGCAAGGATCGGCAGCGATCTCAGTCTCTTCGTCCAGACGGGGAGAGAAGAGGCAACAGACGCAGAAGACGTGGGTCCCTGTCCCAGCAGCTCCAGGATGGCGATGTCGACAGACATTTACTCGAAGAGATCGCTAGTTCGCATGCCTTGCTCGAAGCCCAAATCGTTGTCATGCCGATGGAAAGCAGCGCGTTGAGCCAGATGCTCTATTCCGCCGAAGATCTCTCGAAGCACAACCATTGGGCCGCTCTGCTGCGTTTTGAAGGAACTCAAAAGAAGCCATTGAAGAAGAAAAGTCGCGCGCAAAAGATGGACCCGGAGGACTTTTCGGAGAGAAGAAGTTCCACAGGCAAGAAGAAGAGAACATCCAGTCTAGAAGCGGATGGTCGGCAAGAAGAGCGTCGTTGCGAAGAAGACAAGACCACTGTGACATATTTGCGGCCTGACGCTGGCTCATCGCGCGATGTCCGCGATATTCCTGTGACGCCGATCGCATCTTCGACAAAGAAGATGGTTGAGTCGACACCAGCCCCTCGCATGCTAGACTCCTCGGGATCGGACCTCCTGTTGCGAGCATCACGCGATGCATCCGACGTCGCAGTGGAAGACAATGTGGCCTCAAGCCTAAGTTATCAACCTGGCTGGGAAGATTCAGCCACGGATCTGGACAACAAGCCTGAGCAGCGAGAAGAGGGTGATGCGACATCCTTCCTCAACGAAATCAAGGGTGCTGGCGAAGTAGTCGACCAGAAGTACTCTTTTAACTCGACGCGTGTTCCGGATAGTGTGGCTTCGTGCTCGACGAGACAAAGTCTGCTCTCTTCGTCGACTTTGTCGACTGTCCAGGCGCCTTCTGGCACTCCAAGAGGAGGAGTGCCAGAAGAGGAAATACCGGATGAAGAGGAAGTGCCGGAGGAAGAGCAAGAACCTCCGGAAGCGCAGGTAGAAGCCACCAGATTGTATGAGCATGAGCACGAGCGCCAGAATCCTCATGATGCAAGCCAACACGGATTGTCCGTTGCCGTGCCCGACGCGAAAGCGTCGACGAAGCCGCGTGCGAGCAGGTCTTCAAATAGAAGTATGTTCGAGACAGCGTTATCGAGACCTCAATACTACGCGAGGAGTTCCGACCGCGTCGACAGCAGCAATCCTATGCAAAGAGAAAGATGTCTCCATCGGCCGATGGAGACGTCATCTGCGGACAGGATGTTGAGGGACAAGAAAGACCCCATCGTGACAAGAAGAGTCGAGTCCGTATCGAATGAACCCAAGATGCAAAGCGCCATTCGAGTCCGCATCGAACGGACTCCGACGGGATACATTCTCGTGTGGGTGTCCGTGTCAAAAGAGGAGGACGAAGGTGAGCGTGATTTGCTCTTTTCTGGAGAGGTCGCTGTGCCCGCCTGGCGCGCGATTGATCACGCGAGCCATTCCGACGCCAACGGAGACATGTTTCTCGATTCGGATGCGTTTTCGGATTGGATACGGGTTGAGATAGCGAACAGCGCAGGTGTATTCTATCCAAAGATGCTAGGCAATGGTTTTGGAAGCCAGGAGCAGGGTCAGGAGCAAGCAGTCTCGCCGTCGTTAGGCTCTCGAAGATCAAGCGGTCTCGGTCTTAGTGAGCAGACGTACGAATTTTTTTCTCGCGATGCGCAAACCGGAGCGTTCGAGCCCAACATGAACATGGGTAGCAACATGATCGCGTCCTTCTACGCAGACGAAGCAATTCGTGCTAGTTTCGGAGCCCTGACCATGAGCTATGTGTCGCATACTTGCGCCCGAGGTCGCGGCAAGCGGACCGAAACCGAGGAGCATACGGTGTCACGCGAGGACGGTCCAGGAAGACGAAGACCCTCTGACGAAGAGGAGAAGCAGGATGGCGCATTGTATCGAGCCCGACGAAGCGAGCCTTTGGACGACGAGTTGCATCGGGTGCGTCGGAAGAGTGCGCGTGACCTGCTGGACGACGAGCTCGTCTACAGACGTAGGTCCAGAGCAGTCTCCAGGCGTTTGCAGCGCGACAACGTTGGACAAAACAGTGGTGCGCAGGACCAGGCCCAAGAAGATGGACAGATTGCGCCGTCTGGGTGCGTTGATGATGATGTTCCTTTGTCCACTCCGTCTACTCCATGCTCGAACAATGAGATATTAAAGCGGACGCATTTCTCGGAGTGCCCCGAAGAAGAGGGAAATATCCAAGACGGGCCCTCGCGGGAAAGATCAAAAAGCAGGAACCCCTCTGAAGGCGTGCAATCCGAAGGAAACACGAGTCTGTGGAGTGAAATGGAAACTGAACGTGACACAACGGAAACGGACGGACGGAGTATCGACGACACAGCAGAAGCAGCTAGCGCGCCACCGGAGAATGACAGCCAGCACTTAGTCTATCGGTTCCTGCGAGATGTTGTGCAGCACCCGCAATGCAACAAGTTTGCGATTAAGCGCAGGAATATTTGTCTTCCGCATTGGTTAGATGATGTCGATGCATACTTGGCGTTGACAGGTGTTGCGCCTCCGTGCGGATCCGGCTTTTCCGCTGACTTCGCAGCAGACCTTCGTTATCTCACATGCAACTTCTCGGGCCGGCAAGAGACGGCACTGCAGAGAACGCAGAAAGCGGTGTGCGCGACATCCTGTGGGAGGAGAAGTAGTTGTGCAGAGCTTGAGAAGCAGGAGCCCGGCCTAGAGATTGGCAGAGCAGAATCTTCATCAAGAGCACACGAATCCGCAGCGACAACCGAGACGACCAGGGCACAGCTTGGCAGTGACTCAAAAATGGAAGCAACCGCTAGAGCTAGAGCTAGAGCTACTTCTTCGTGCTGCGGCGACCAAGAAAATATGTTGCAGAAGATGGGCGACGGCGACAAGGAAAATCCGTTGCAGGGGAGGGGCATTGTCATCGATGTCGCCGATGAATCCGAGCTGAAGATGTGTACCGACAGGGATTTCAATTTATTCCGGCAGCGCGTGATGGAAGTCTTTGAAACTATCACCGATCCTCCACTGTTCCGGGGTCCGTTTTACACAGAGGACCTGGTAGTCTGAAACTGTAAAGTTCGTTGGTCAGACCGAGAGAGAGAGAAGAAGAAGAAACGGATCTTTTGGCTTTGATTTTTGTAGCTGCTCTTTTGCATTTTCTTGTTCTTTATTGAAATTGAGACGCTGGATGCACATGTTAGATATGATTGTGGTTCTCGTCTTGAGGTTGAGCCTTGACAATATGAAATATTTATATGCGGCGAGAAGTTAAAGAGAAAAATCCAATCGTCCACGATACGAGTTGGAGAGGTTGATCGATTATACGGCCGCACGCACACACAAGCGCCCGGGGGTCGTCTCTGGCTCTCGTAGTTGATGACGCGATCGATCATGATCACACACGATGTGGGTCGGAAAGATCCAAGCTTTTTCTTTTTTACTTATGCACAGACATTTCCTTCGGGTTTCGCTTTTGATTTTACAGAGGTTTTTGGCTTGTAATTGTATGTAGATGTCATTTTGTTCACGTCGAGGTTCTTAAGTGCGTTTTTATTTACGATACAAACTTACGTGGCCTTGAGCACAAACTTCTTGTTGGTTGGCATGGATCTTTGCGAGACAAGAGCCCTGAGCCCGTGGCTCAGGGCTCACGGCTCAGGTGTTTGGGCTCAGGGCTCAGAGCCAGAATTTTGGTGGAAATTTCTGGGGGTTTTCTGGCGCGTTGTCCGTCTCCAAGCGCGTCCCTCGTTCAGTCGACGGGTTGTTTCGGATAAGACGGCGTCTGTTCGTGTTCCCAGTGATTCTCTCGTGCGCAGAAAAAGCGAAGCTCCACGCATTGCGATACGTCCGCCGATTCAACCAAGGGAGAGCTTGAGCTGTGCGGTGTATCGTAGGGAAGCTGAGCAACAGGGCAGGCGCGTAGGGATAATCATGGCGGAGCAGGATCTTCAGGGCGTGTCGTGCCCGCCTTCTCCTGTTTCCTGTTCGATTTCTTCCTGGGTCGTGGAGACGAAGAAAAGACAGCGCTCCGCGACCGGCGACAGTAGACCTTACCAGGAGCGCGCAAAAAAGCGTCTTGCGGTTTTTTCGGGCGCGGTCGTAGCCTTCGCGGGACACCTCAGGGAGAAAAAGCGGGGTCCTAAGCCTAAGGAGTCCGAGTCCCGAGCCCTCAGCAAAGAGTCTTGACGAGTCCTCAGTGAGGAGTCCTGAGCCCTCAGTCTCAGTAAGGAGTCCGGAGCCCTCAGCAAGAAGTCCTGCGAGAGTCTTCGGGGCTCTTGAGTCTTGGGCTCAGGACTCCTGAGCCGGGCTCAGGACTCCTGAGCCGGGCTCCGGACTCCTGAGACTTGGCTCAGGGCTCAGCAAATCCGGACTTTGGGAATTTCGCAAAGATCCACGTGGTTGGTTTCTTGAGCACAATCTCCTGCCCTGCACGCGTCCAAACGGGCAGATGGGCAGACAGATGATTCGGCCAAGCAATTTTTTGAGTTGCGTGGTTGCGTAGTGTAAAGCATATTACCTACAAAAAGTCCAAGTCGCACGGTTGTCTATTTGTAGAGGTACGTAATATACCAAAGAGAGTCACCGCGTTGTTGGTAGACTTTATTTGTTTGGTTGGTGAAACACAACATTTTGATGGTGGACCAATGTGATAGCGTTTTGCAGTGGTGGGCAACGTCCTCCTTGGTCTATCATGCGTTCCACTCATCAATTCGACGTCGACGAGAGTGCGAGTGCGTGTTCAAGTTTGAAAGACGCGGGTTGGAGTGGAACAATCGTCGTAATGATTTCTTCCTATCCGTTGCAGGAATCCTCCGCAGAAACATGAGTCATCATTCGCATTCGCAGTGCGTGTTTATTTTTCTAACTAAGGATGAATTGTTTCCAATGTGGTGTTCAACACGGTTTCATTTCAACGACTTGCAGGCCCAAGAAAAAAAATTTTCTGTCCCCTTGCATGCCGCCCATGTGTCCCGTGGCTGCGGCGTCTGCCGCGAATTCATACATCCCCGTTGCGGACAAAGTAGTTTCCTGTTTCGATGTGCAGTTATTTCCCTTTCCTGTTTAAATGTGGGTCGAGTGAGCGTGTTTCTTATACATTGCAAGCATCGTTTTCGGTCTCGCTCTCGCGTCGTTGATTCCTATTCCTCATTGAAAGAAAACCTACGATCCAGTTCAACAGTCTCTCTGTATTATACAAGTTGTCGTTATTTTCGACGTCCCGGAGCAGAATGCGGGCCTAAAGATGAGACCATGACGGACCGTTCGGGGACATTGCCCCTGCGGATGGAGGACAGCTATGCGTCTTCCGGTTTGGGAACGACTTACACGTCATATTCCACACCGAATCAGCGTGGCTACGAAAAGCGCAATCTTGTGAATGAGCGGGAGCGGCAAGATCGGTTGATGAGGGCGGCCAAGAACAGCGCAAAAGCTAAGGTTGTCCTTCGCAGAACCGGCGGGGGACGAAAGCCCTCATCAAGTGCAGTCGGGACGAGGGAGTCGGCTTCGGGCAGGTACTCCACGCGCGTTTTCGACGGTGTTTTGGAAGATGAACTTTTTGAACACGACGAAAGCGGTGCGTTATTCGAGTTTGAGGGAGAATTCTTGGAAAGGGGCGCGATCGGGTCGTCGCGATTTACTGGAGTTTCGGATGAAACCGGCGTGGCTCGAACCGGCGGGGCCTGTTCGACCCTTTCGGACGGAACCAACGGGCAAGCGTCTTTGGTACGGGCTCCGATAAGAATTCAACAGCCCAAAAAAAGAACCATAGATGAGCGCATTCGTTCGCCGACGCCACGTCGGGAGCCTGGAGCGGAAAGACCGAGCCTTGTACTTGTTCACCAAGACCAAAATGAAGGCGCGAGAGGGACACAAGTCAAGGACAATTCGACATGTGACAACAAACAGCAACACGGTATTGTTGGTCATGATCATGATGCGGAAAAATCGAAGAAGGACAACGAGAAAGAGAAAGTGTTGAAGCATCTCGATGAAGAACCACCACCAGATGAAATAACTCGGCACATTGTTGTGCGGCGCGTTGCAACCTCGACACATCCGACGTGCCCGTCTTTTTGTGGGTGGTATTCGGACGCCACTGATTCGCGATTTTGTGTGTGTGGCTACGATTGTCACGGGCGCAATTTTATGCCAACACCCGCACCGAATACAGGGACGAAATTGGGACGCGTGATCTGCCTGCTCCAATTCGCCATCATACCGTGGATCGCACTCTTCATCTACGTGACTCTGAAGGAGCCACGCGGTCGAGATGGGCCGATGCGGCGTCCGCGGCATCGGGGAGGTGGTAAGAGATGACCATGTGATCTTGGATTGCATGTCTTTGTCTACAGGCTCGTGTTGAGCAAGTAGCACAGGCGCACAGGCACGATTGTGATCGAACTGCACGGGCACGATTGTGGTCCCATTGCATTGTAAAAAACATTTGTTATTTGAAAGTGAGTGTGAGTCAGACGATGACCGTATAACCATCTACGTACGTAAACAAGTCAGTCTAGACCGCACTCGTTGTCTGTCCATGTTGGTGAATCTTTGCTTGATTTCCCGTGGATGACATGAGCAACACTAAGCGAGCAAGTAAAGTGAGTACGTTTAATCGTAAATGGAAAGAAGCAGTGAGCATGCGTAAAAGCGAGAAAGTGTTCTTGTTGGTAAGCATGCGCAGAGATTTCGTTTAGTCTTCTAATCCGTATGTGAGCAGAGGCAATATCAACGTCATATTCTTGTCGGTGATGGGGATGTCGAGGACGCCCAGAAATCGATTATTCTGTTTTTGCCAGTTTCATCGCATTGGTAGTGGGAGTTTTCGAAGATAATGCATAAAAAAGAATTCCGAACTCCTAAATCGTAACGACGCTTGCGCGCATCATTGCAAATGACTCATCCTTTGAGGGTACCCTAGCACTAGGAGGCAGGTGCCCGCCTCATCGGAGCGGGGGGGCGAGAGAGGAAGTGCGAGAGCGTCTTACGAGTGTTTGGGGAAGTTGCGAGGGGGTTCAATTTTTTCCAGCGTGGGCATTCACATCGTTTGCGGTTTTCGTTGATTTTAGTCGTCCTCTTGAGCTTGAGAGCAACAGAGTTCATTCGAGACGTTCAGTCATTTCTATCGTGTTGGTGTCCTTTTCGTCGATGGGTTATCCTTTTCTTTTTTCGTGAGAATGTGCGCGTGTGAGTGTGGGTGTGTGTGAGTCGGTGTATGTGTGCGCGTGTGTGTGTAGGTTGGAGAGGGGCATGTGTGTGAGTGTGTGCATGTGTGGGAAAGAGGCTGGGAATGGTGTGGAGGTAGATTCAAGCATGGGTGTGTTTGTGTATGCGTTCGAGGAAAAAGAATATTGAGGGGAGAAAGTGGGTTCACCGAATGGGTGAAGTTCGTCTTCGATTTGTTTTTGTTCTTCCTTTTTCCTTACGACCCGGACCAGTGTCGGTGGTGAGTGGTATTTTGAATGGTAGTCAGCAACAATGGGCTCGAGACCGTGGCGTGAAAACGGCGGCGAGTGTCAGCAACAGAGGGCCCGAGTCCGTGGCGTGACAACGGTTGTGCGTAGGGGGGAAAATTTAATTGGAGCACGAATCGAAAACAAGAGGCCCGAGTCTGTGGTTGAAAACGGCAGGGGGGGAGTGAGATGTGGACGGGAGTGGGTCGGTGGCGTTGAGCGCGAAGAGCGCCACGAATTTGCATGCAATGGATTGCGTTCGCGTGGCTGAGCATGTCGATGCTAAAGCATCAAAATCAACCTGGAAAGCAAAAAAGTCATGGTGGTTTTGTTTACGAGCTTGCATGTAATGGGTTGCGTTCGCGTGGCTCAGCATGTTTGTCGGTTCCAAGAAATCAAAGTCGAAACACCGAACCAGGCAAAGCACAGAAGTCAGGAGAACGCTGCTTACGAGCTTGCGCGTAATGGGTTGCGTTCGCGTGACTGAGCGTGTCGGTTCTAAAAAACCAAAGTCGAAACATTGGAGGCAAAGCACATGAGTCAGGGCAGGGCAGACCGTTGACGAGTTTGCACGTAATGGGTTGCGTTCGTGTGGCTCAGGTTCAGCGCGTCGGTTCTAAAAAACCAAACGCGAGGGAGAGGAATCGCGGAAAGCAAATCAGAGGAATTGCGACAGAAGCACATAAGTCAGGACACGGCAGCTTACGAGTTTGCACGTAATGGGTTGCGTTCGCGTGATTCAGCGCGTCGGTTCCAAAAAATCAAAGTCGAAACATTGAAGGCAAAGCACAGAAGTGAGGGGAGGGCAGTCCACGAGTTTGCATGTAATGGGTTGCGTTCGCGTGACTCAGCGCGTCGGTTCAAAAAAATCAAACGCGAGGCATTGGAAAGCAAAAAAGTCACGGCGGTGCAGTTTAGGAGTTCGCACGTAATGGGTTGCGTTCGCGTGACCCAGCGCGTCGGTTCCAAAAAATCAAAGTCGAAACACCGGAGGCAAAGCACAGAAGTCAGGACAAGGCTGTTTTACGGACTTGCATGCAATGGGTTGCGTTCGCGTGCCTCAGCCCGTCGGTTCTAAAAAATCAGAGTCGAAACATTGGAGACAAAGCACAGAAGTGAGGGCAGTCAGTTTACGACTTTGCATGTAATGGATTGCGTTCGCGCGGCTCAGCATGTCGGTTCTAGAAAATCAGAGTCGAAACATTGGAGGCAAAGCACAGAAGTGAGGGCAGGGCAGGTTGCGAGATTGCGCGTAATGGGTTGCGTTCGCGTGGCTCAGCACGTCAGTCCTAAAAAACCAACAACAACTTGAACGCAACGGGGATCGCTCGCGCGACTCAGCGCGTCGGTTCCAAAAAACCAAAGAAAAAAACACGGAACGCGAAGCACAGAAGTCAGGACAAGGTTGGTCACGAACTTGCACGCAATGGGTTGCGTTCGCGTGACTCTGCGTGTCGGTTCTAAAAAATCAGAGTTGAAACATTGGAGGCAATGCACAGAAGTGAGGGCGGGGCAGTTTACGATTTTGCATGTAATGGGTTGCGTGCGCGTGATTCAGCGCGTCGGTTCTAAAAAACCAAAGTCGAAGCAAACACGCAACGCGAAGCACAGAACGAAGTCAGGGCAGGGCAGTTGACGAACTTGCATGTAATGGGTTGCGTTCGCGTGACTCAGCGCGTCGGTTCAAAATCAAACGCGAAAGAAGCACAGAAGTCAGGACACGGGCTTCCGAGCTTACACGTAATGCGTTGCGTTCGCGTGACTCAGCATGTCGGTTCCAAAAAATAAAGTCGAAACATTGAAGGCAAAGCACAGAAGTGAGGGCGGGGCAGTTCACGAGCTTGCACGTAATGGGTTGCGTTCGCGTCAGTAAGTGGAGACAGCACGAGGCAGAGCGCAAAGGAAAGAAAAACGAGAAGAAGAAGCAAGCAGCGTCTCCCCCTCCCCAGCAGCAAAAAAAAGCAGCAGCACAAAGTCGAGCAGTTTTCAAAATCCCCAGGAAGATTCTCAATAGTCTGCGAAAAAGTCGCGCGCGTTTCCTTTTCCGCCATGTAAGGAGAACGCGGCGCGATCGTTTTGGCGGCGTTTGTTAAGAAAGCACAGAGCCGCACTCGAAATCATCAAACAGCAGAGCGCTGGTCTATGGTCATCGTTTAGATTACATGAAAGCAAAGAACTCAAATAGGCACTATATTACATCACTCAAATACAGGACTGGCGTCATGTATGGCATCCATTCACGTTTAGCAATCTCAGTAGTTTTTTGCATTTTTTGAAAATTTTGCAAGGACATAGCGCAACAATTTCACAAAAATATTTATCACTAAAACCTTCTGCAATCTCGCAGACCGCATGGCGGACTCTGTGTCGTGGATGAAGCACAAAGAAGCACGCAAGTCAGAGAGATTGGGGCGCTTACGCACACGAGCAACCCGAGACGATGAATCGAAGAGACGGCGTCGATCAGGTACCCTTGACGACGCGTGGTCTCTACGCGCTGAGGAGGCAGCGCGTGGAATATCGATCGGCGGAAGTGGTACAGACGAGGACGATGGAGAGGCGGGCCACGGCTTCATTGCCGAGGACGGCGGCTAAAAAAAAAAAATCATTGGACTCAGCTCACCACTCACGCCTCAGGTATTTCCCACATTTGATTGAAACGCGTAGACATCCCCTCCAGGTTCTTACCTCTTCGCGAGTGCTTCTGTTATCGTCCTCTTCTGCGGGCCTATGCCCAGTTCTCAAAAAGACCGGCCCATGCCGATTCCGTCCGCCCATCTTCACCGCATGTCACTAAATCGTCAATCGTTTTGCTCATCGTACGTAGTGAGTCGCGCAGTTTATTGTGGGCAATTTCTTACATACGCCACAAAAAAAATCTACTTCTCAGCACATACGGCGGCACGATCGCGAGCTTTGGACGAGAGCCCGAGTTTCTTGGATTACGAGCGGTAGTAATGAAGTGGGACCATTCCACACGACGGGTGGAGGAGAGAGACGCTGCGACGCAGAAGAACTGTCACGCGTCAGGAAACACATTGAGAAAGACACGCGCGCAGTGTCACTGAGGAGGGGTCGTGCGTGGGCGTACGCACGACGGAGAGGAGGTCGGTAGACTCACACGCACAGCACTTAAGTGGCATGTGCAGTGATGCGTGTCTAACGTTCGCGCGATTTTGGCGCTTTCAGTTACTTTTGTTACGAAGGACATGCGCGGGGTCAACTTGGATGTCACGCCAAGCACGTTTCTCGGCGTCATTCTCGCTCACGCGACGTGTTGACGTTGCTTAATAATACACGACCCCCGCGTGTGAGCTTGCCAGTTCGTCCATGAGTCTCCTCTGTGGAACTGTACACGCACCAAGACAAGACCCGGCGACGTCGCGAAGCGTGCGTGACTAGCAGCGTGGGACAACGTCCAGCGATGCGTTCCCGCACAAAGACCTTTCTTTCGTAGCAATTTCATAATGATCCCTGAATGTCACGGAGATGAAAAAAAGAGGAAAAAAGAAAAGCAAGTAAGAGAACGCGGCGCGTTCCGTGGGTGTGCGAGATCGAGCGTGCGATCGTCCGTTGGAGGCCATTTGTCCGCCACAGTAGACGCAAACCACTCAGCTCATGCGCGTCGGGCATCCGAGCAAAACGCCACCTCCGCGGTCTTATGGCCAGGCGGTCGCGGAACTCATTTTGTGTTGTCATTAGCGGTCGGCGTGATATGGGCGAAACCGACAGTCCGGCAAGGGATGAACTCGAGTGCGCTAGGATTCCCCATGGTTTGGGCTGCAGATCACCACTCATATCAGCGATTTTGTATGAGTCGAACGCGCGGACTTTTTCAGGCGGGTTTTTTTAGCGTCTGAGGTGTTTTCTTAGGAAATCCCAGAAAAGGTGTAAATAAGTTTAGACCTTTTCGATCGGTCGTGGTGTTTTGCGGGAATCTTTGGCGTAACGCACGGAAAAAAATCCGCATAAATCTGGAAAAGTGTGCGGGTTTTTTTGGGGCTGTCACGTCTGCGATTCGTGAAAAGTAATATTTGTGGGGGGTGTATTTGCAAAAACGGCAGTCCTGAGCGGCGCAGAGTGGGCGTCTACATCCCAATCCATGGCGCAGGATGAACTAGCCCAAAAAGCTTTCCAGTGGCAAGTGAATTCCAAAACTATTTTTACAAAAAAACTTGCTAAGTAAAATTTTCACAATTTTCAAACTTCAAAATTCGCTAATGATATTTCGTCACAGAACTTTTTTACAAGTCTGATTTTTTAAATAATATGATCAGAAAAAAACTCAATGATTTTTGATAATATTTCTCAATTAGATAAAAAATGTCCAATAAATAGAGAGAAAACAAAACGAAACAGGTCACGCACAGGGCCGTCGAATTTTTCGATGTGTCCGTTGTGGATTTTTCGCGAAACGTCGGCAGTCCTATTCATTCTCATTAGAAAGTCTTATGAAACCATACAAAATTTGCATTGCAAATTTTAGGGGTTGGATTCAGAGAGTGTGTATGTATCGGGGTGGGTTGGTCGAAAATTTGCATCGGGTCAAAGATCCGCGGTGGGGATGGGCAGGGCGAATCTCTTCGGCAGAATATTTTTTGCAAAATTTTTTTTCCGAAATTTTTCCGCCGAAAAGAGCCGAAGGAAATCGCAAAGGTGCAAATTTTGGGGATGGGAATGGGGTGTAGTATGTATACATGGAGGCGGGTGGCTAAAATTTGCAGTGCAAATTTTGTACGGTTTCGTAGCATTTTCTTGCAGTTTACTAAGTTTCGTTCTCGTCTGGAACGAGTTTGCACAATGAGCAACAGTGTTGGCTTGACGTTCAAAGCAGTACAGTAGTCGATAAGCGATTCTCTGCATCGTTCCAATTTTAACGGAAGACTCCCAAAGAAGATCCAGAAAGAAAGAAAGAAAGACAGGCGATCTTTTTGCTTATCCCGCATAATTCTTGCCCTCTATTTTAAGTTCTGAGAGAGAAAGAAAAAGAGAACAAACACAAAGAAAGAAGGGCCAGATGGGTTTTCAAAACACAGAATTATCTGGGTTCGCAACTATTGGGCATCTGGTGAAATAATGCGACTCGTCAGACTGTCAAAGAAGTGGCATTGGTGTTCGTTGAAAGATTACGTGGTCCTCGGCGGAGCCTTAACGAGCGTCCTCGATGCATTGGAATTGTATTTGAGTAAATTCCACCTTGCAGAATATTGTATATGAAGATCTCTAACGGATGGGAGTATTTCATGCGTTGGACGGCAGTATTTCATCGGTTTCCATGTTCCTCTTTCCATTTATGTCAGCAAAAAAGCATTCTCCTATCATCGTTCTTGTTTTGGTTCTCGGATTCACGGTCGTTATTCATCGTTCTTGTTTCTTGCGGAGCAACATCGATGATAGATTCTCATCTTTTTGCTCGGCGTTCGATTTGCAGTTTTTCTGCGTTGTTGAGAACAAGTGCGCGGCAGCCATTACATCGCAAGCAAAACGAGTTGTTGCCTCGTGTTTGGTTGGTTTTCTTTTCACACAAAAAAGTAAAACGGTGAACAATTCAACATCATTTCCATACATTCCATTCGAGTTGCTTTTGAACATAGTGACAGCGAAGGCAGGCATTCTCTTGCAGAGGTCTGTTTACAGAAATTTTGTAGGGATCATAGTTCTGCATTTGTCCGGTGTAGATCTAGATCTTCTATTTAAAACCACATTCCAATTCCATCTACTAACCACTAGAAGACCTGAGCGTCTTCTCTTTGCTCGCGGAGTCTATAGATTAGACTCTTTCCTTAAATCTCACCTATCGGCCATCGAGAGGAACGACTCTATATGCGAGACGTTCCAAGAAGAAGCGACGAAGACGTTCCACGTGCCAGGCAGTCTGAGTCAATCTCGATTGACAGATCTGTCGCTGAATGCAGTTTTCGCCGGCGATCACGGAGAAGTTGCAATCACAGCGGTGCGAATCCAATCTCACCTGCTCCGAATGCTTGTTTGTTGCCAGTGTCATTGACTTTCAGCACTACCAGACACGAGAAAGGACCCGACCAGCAGCCACTAGCCGGCTCACGTGACGACGAGTGGGACGCAAGTTGGAATTACGGTTGAGAAAATTTTGAACTCGAGCAGCAGTTGTACTTGTACTTCTATCGGTACTAAACGGCAGTCAAACCACTACAACGACAAACACGAACAGCAACAAGGACAGTCATCTTTCATCTCAAGACCACTTCGAGCCCAAGAACAATTTGCGATTCCTGTGATCACCAAAAGTTTCGCCCAAGATGTCGTCGATGGTCAACATTCCGAGCACCAACACGGACCCGAGCTACCGGTACAAAATGCCGCGCTTGGTGTCCAAGGTGGAGGGACGCGGAAACGGAATTCGAACGGCAGTGATGAACTGCAAGGAAATCGGAAGCGCGATCCACCGTCCTCCAGGTACAACTATGAACCCTTTTTGTTTTTGCCGTCGTTCCTTGACCATAGGCATTATAGATTTCATGGTGACTGAGCATCAGTGTTATGATCCCGTGAGTACGCATATTTGTTTTTGCCATGACATGTGATCAGTGATCACCGCACTTCTTGTATGCGTAAGCCGATAAGAAATTTCGTGATTGATTATTTTTTCCAGGTTACATCATGAAATGGTTTGGGTGCGAGTTGGGTGCCAAGTCCGATTTCACGGATAAGGAAGGTGAGGGACAGCGCGCTCTCGTGACTGGAAGCCACCAGACTGGTACTTTGCAGGAGCTTTTGGACAAATTTCTTGGCGTTTACGTTTTGTGCCCGACCTGCGGATTGCCTGAGCTGGATTTGAAAACACACAAGAAGTCCGACGACATCAACGGAACTTGCAAGGCCTGTGGGTTTAACGGCTTGCTCGGGGAGGCCACCGTGCACAAAATGGCTGCGTACGTGTTGAAGAACCCGATGGACGGTAGCGGCGAAGATGGCAAGGGCGCGAAGAAACTGACGAAGGAAGAACGTCGCGCCAAGAAGAAGGCACAGGCAACTGGGGATGACGACGACGGCGGCAAGAAGAAAAAGAAAAAGAACAAAGCCGCCGAGTCGGACGAGGACGAGGATGACGAGGACAGCGACGATAAGAAGAAGAAAAAGAAGAAAGACAAAAAGGAGAAGAAAGATAAAAAGGCGAAGAAGAGTGGCAGCAAGGACGCTGATTCGGACGGCGGAGAAGGCGGCGATCAGGAAGCTGCGGATTCCACAGAAGATACTGCAAACGCGCATAAGGACGAGCACATCGTGGACATTATCACGAGTCTCGCGGCGCTCAAGGACGGAAAACCGGAGGAATTCGTGGAAGAAGCGCGTTTGAAACAAATCTCTGCCGGAGTCGACAAAAAGATGCTCGTCTACATGTGCGTGGAAGCGATCTTCGGTGTTGCGGGGTCGGATCCGGCTACGGAGTCCATAACTTCGGGCTCCGGCACCGGCACGTTGACCACGAAGAATGCAGAGAAGTACTCCGAGCCGCTGGTCAAATTGATCAAGGGCGAAAACATCAGCGTGAGAGATTTCATGTGGGGCTTCGAATTGTACGTTTTCGAGCACCAGGAAAAGTGCCTGAAGGGCTTTCCGATGGTGTGCAAGGCGCTCTACGACATGGATTTGCTGGACGACAAGAATTTCGTCGAGTATTACAACGACTCCAAGGCAAACAAGGAGAACCCGGGTCACAAGATGGTTCACAAAGCTGTCGCGCCGTTCGTCAAATGGCTCGCGGAAAGCAGCTCCGAATCGGAGTCGGATTAAACGAGGAGTTTGTTAACCGTGAAGCCGGTTCCTACGAAGACCACTGGCTCCTTTTCATCCTGTGCATTTACTTAGTTCATGTGGATGATGGTTGGCACACGAACAAACGTTCTTTCATTCACATTTTCTATGACATTTATTATTCCCTCCCGAGTTCATCTGGTTCTGCCTTCTGCGTAGGCGGGGCAGGGAGTTGTGAGGGAGTCAAGATGTTATCAGTGGAGTTGAATGAAACTTCGTTGCCATAATCCACTCGGCACGCTGTTGCGAGGAGGTTACAGGATTCGAGGAGAGCGTCACCCAACAAGCTTCACACCTCAGGCGTTGAAATGAATTTGGTGAATATATTTCTCTACTCCAACTCTGACAGGTGATGAAATGGACGAAAAGCATCTTACAACACATGACCAAATGCACTAGTTATATCCAACATCTCAACGAAAATTCTTTTGCTTCTATTAAATCTTTCTTCTTGTTGAGCTTCTTCTCGAGCTTGATTTGCGGTCAGAAGTGGTTATTCTATTTGCTCAAACCCAGCTGCGAATTTATCGACGACGTCACTCGCAAAGACAGAAGGTCGTTTCTCAATTCGAATTATCGAGCTGACTGATCGCGTCACACGTCTGGAGGTGCCTTCAGTTATAGTTCGCACCTCGATCGATACAGTGCCTTTGTCGCCTTACGTCTTGAGTCCCAAAAACATACATTAGCCCATCTTCATTATCAGAGTTCATCTTCAGTTCACCAGGACTAGATGATCACACACACAGACCACGATGATCATGTTGCTTCTTCGGAGATACAAAGTTGGATTGTTGAGGCGAACAATTTGTCCAAGGCAGTCAGAAGGTTGGCAGTCTATCCTGAGGAGTCACGCAATTGATTGTTACGTCCTGCTGACGAAGGATGGTGGACGAAGGAGCGTCAGGCATGGACGACCTCTTCATTGAATAAGTTTATTGACACAGAAGATTCTTGTTCGATAATTGATTTCTCGGAATAAAGAGTAAGAGCCGAAGATTTTAGTAGAGTCAGGAACAAGGGATGCGTGGAGGCAAGGAGGCATTCAAATATTTGATTTGATACATGAGTGACATCGCTGACATCGTCAAATTCCTCTGCAACTATTTCTGCGGCCCAGCATTCATCCGATTCAGATGATCCGATTCAGATCATTCTCATCAAGAGTCTTTCTTTTTGTTTTCACGCATCCGCCTTCTATGCTAGCAAAGCAAAGCCATAAACAATGTTCAAATTATGCTGCCATTGTTCACGCATCATCATGAATTGTTTCATTTGTCTGTTTTCCAGATTACATAATTCCAAACAATTGATCTGTGTGCGATTTCACCGATGTGCTCTGTGATCTCGAAAGGGGAGCGTTCGTGGGCAGTTTCTCTGCTACTCCCGCGCACGCCATCTGGCCTGCGTTTCTCTCGTTGGTTGCGTCTGATTCGTTTGCGCGTGCGCGATGTTCGATGGTGTGCCTCTCTCTGTTATTATTTGTCTGCTCTCTCTCTCTCTAAACGTTCAACTCAGGCGCGAAATATTCATTGAAGTTGTCACATTATTGACGACAACATCATTGTAGAAACCCCCCAAAAAATACATCATCAGAGTGTTAGTTAGTTTGAAAAGTCACCATTTAAGAGCTTTAAGATCCCGGTCGAAGCATTTTTATTTGTAATTTGTTCAGTGAGTTTTGTTTTCGTAGGAGTCCTATTATTTCACGCAGCCGTGTCACAAGGGACTAGAATTTTTGCAGGGATAATTGTTCTTGTTCCATCTTTCGCACCACATACAAGAACGATGAGCGGTCTTCTGTTTTCAAATTCTCCTTGGCGCAGAAACCGTCTCTCCGTGGAGGTTCTCTTCGTCTTGTTTATCGTCATATCACAAGAGTGGCATCCTTCGCAGTCCTTGAGTTTGCG
>JACKZZ010023058.1_pt1 | contig 17874 bp, 20 predicted proteins | sample 8027871 | NCBI WGS metagenome assembly JACKZZ01 (sample SAMN15724774, study PRJNA655200) | protist metagenome | isolation source: fluorescence activated cell sorting (FACS) single amplified genomes of... | place: USA: West Boothbay Harbor, Gulf of Maine | collected 2000-07-19
GATCGAAAACATGCAAAAAAGAATCACAGAGAAATTTCCAACGCTATCTAAAGCATGCGTATCAGCTTCGGATCTTCATATTACCCTTTTCGTTATGACTTTGAAGAACAGTAACGACGTAGAGAAGGCTATAAATTTAATGTACAAAATATCTTCAAACAATGCGAAGGATCGAAATGGAGATGGCATTTTAGAACCAACAACAATGAAGGTTCGAGGATTGTCCCGTTTTGGCAAACGTGTGTTGTATTGTGATTTTCAAGATCAGACACGTCAACGTATAACGTTTTTAAAAGATCAAATCGTGACATCTTTCTACGAAAACGGTCTCGTTGCACCGCAGGAAGTCAAGAAAGATAGCTACAATCCTCATGCTACAATCATGAAGATGTCAAAGATTAGAAGATCAAGAGTTAAACGACAGAAAGGACAAAAACAAAGACAAATTGATGAGGAAGTTTTTGATTGCGCAATGAAATCAGAGAAAGAAATCAAAGGAATGGAACACAATGCAATTTCCATTGATCTTCTCTCTATGAATCGAAAGCCAAATGAATATTATCCGTGTCTTGAAAAAGTTTTGTTTAATCTTAAATAAATATTTATATAAAATCTTTCTCCAAACACACACCCACACACACACAAAAAAAAACTATTTCTTTACACGACGAGTGAATGACTCACTACTTGCATCATCAGCCATACGAGAAAACGAAGGAATCCACATCAAAATGATCCGCAAGCATTTCACGCAGCGATTTTCTGACGTCACTGAGATTAAGTTCCTCTTTCTGCGAGCAAAATGCGACGTGCTCGCGTACAGTACCTGGAATTTTGCACTTTATTATTTTCCGAAAACCAGATTCCTTTACAGAGCAAATCATTTCGTGAAAAGCATTTTCCGATGCTATCGTTTTGAAACACAAGATACCACATTCTTTTGACAATATCTTAGTTACATGAGGATCAAGAAAGGGTTTCGAGACAAATTCGATCGGAGGTAGAATCCAATCCTCTCGTTCTGGATTCCCACTCTCAATATCCACGATCAACAAGTCAACAGATCCACGATCTTGTTTCGAGACCCAATTTTTTGCACAATCACATATTAACTCAAACGTCGAAGATTCAATTTGTGAGATACCAAAGAAATCATGAGCTACATGAACAATTTCTTGGGATCGCTCTACTACCTTGACACGACACGCGTCGGAAAAGACCTCGTGAAGAAATCCAGGAAGGACACATCCCCCACCACCCAAAACAGCAATATTCGTAGGGTTTTCATTGTTAGGATACAATGATTTACTGAATGCAATACCCATGGATAGGGCTTTTACGTGATTGTCCGAAACGTTTTGCCAATTAAATATCGAACCGTTTCGGATAATCGCGCTTTGCCTTAGATCCACACGATCGTTGAAATGTAGAGATCTCATGTACGTGTTTGGCAAATCACTCTTCATCTCTGAATCCAACACAGTCAAGTATTTGGATCCGTATACAATTTTCTGTCCATGTTCAATGTAATGTCCTTCTTCCCACTCCTTTATTTCCTCTTCAGGTACTTCTGAAGCTAATTCGTATTGTTCGTCGAAACTTAAATTATTCGATTGATACGTCAATCCAGCGAGGAATCCGCATGATGAACTTGACGAGAAGACAGATGATGATTTAGATGATTTAGATGATAATATCCTTGAATAATTTTTTATCATAGACTTTGTCATCATAATCCTCCTCATCGAGACGGATCGAAGATAGAAAAGATCGCGAGGAACGACCTTCCGAAATCCCAAATCCGAAATCCAAAACCGTTAACCGTTGGAATTGGAGAATCTGAGTAGAATCCTAAAACAAAAATTTACTTCCAAGATTTCGAGAAAAAAAAGAAAATATATATTATCCCGCGAAAAGAGAAGAAATGAGTCGTACAGGTAGTCTGAGTGATAAAAGCGATGTTATAGAATTCGAGGATGATACGTGTTGCGAAAAGACGAAGGATTGGTACGAGCGCACGCACGAGCGCTTTAAATTTTTTTCGATTCACGATTTCGATTCATATATATAGCACATTCATACAGGTTTTTGAGAAATGTTGTTCATGTAATTCTATTATCGCTTGCAGTAGCTTCATTGGCGGGTGCAGTAATTGGATCGCTCGATTCCTGTAATGATACTATCGAAAATGTAACCGTTTCGAGAATCGTGACGAGCCAGGTAACGAGATCTGTGAATGTCACTAGAAACACGACCTTCTATCGAAATATTACAAACAATGTGACAATAAAAGAAATCACTCCTCTCTCTACATTTCTGCTCGTTGATGCGTCTGGTTCTATGAGTTGGGCAGAGAGTGGACAAAACGGTGGTTATATCAACATAAATACCAATGCACAAGGCGTCAACGACAATACAACCCAGTTTACTTGTAAAAATGGGGATAAAAATTTATGCTGGCCAACTCCAACGTTTGCAACAATCGATTCTTGGTCCTACGACATTAATGCACAAGGTGATCGTTTCGACAAGGCAAAACTTGCGTTTGATGAGATACTATATAGGCTCGATATTGCTTTGAACAACGAGACGTCGAATAATTTGAGAACAGGTATTCTGCAATGGGCAAAAGATGATCACGGAGTTGTGTTGGAGTCTCATTTCACGAACAATACAAACTTAACGAGAGAGTCGAATAGAAATATGGTAATAAACGGAGACTTAAATACATGTTGGGCACCAGGTCTGTGTCAATGCTATGCGCAAATGAAGAACGATCCAGAAAGTGTTGGTTCTTCCAAGATGTGTGTTTTAATGACGGATGGTGGACTGTGCGTTCTCTCTCTCTCTCTCTCTCTCTCTCTCTCTCTCCCTCTCTCTCTCTTCTTCCATCTCTCTTATCTCCCCAATAATCTTCCCCTCCAAAAGATATCCAAATCCCGGGTGTAGTATGGATACTCAGCGTTACGACGCCACAACTGGAAATGGTGTATTTGAGAAGGACGCAAGAACTTTGATATCTGCTGGATTTTGTAGCGATCTTTACAGCGATTGGAGTTCTGAAACTGGTTTGAGTCGTGAAATGACACATCGTGAAATATCGTCCTTTATCAAAACAAAAAATATTTCGATTTACGGTGTGGGTGTCGGAATTGGCAACTATAATGCTAGAAGTGTTTTTGACTCGGCAAGTTGTTCCGAGTATGATTTCGATACAAACGGAACTGATTGTCCTTACTTTGCAAATGTCGCAGACTTTGCTGCACTCACAGCAAAAAGTGTTGAGATTGCGTCATATCAATTGGAGATAGCAACTTCTATACAAACTCTGACGGAGATTACGACGGAGGAAGAAATTGTGAATGAAACGGTTACAGTGAACGAGACGAGTACTGTGACGGATTTGAAGACTGAAATTCGTGCAGAGAGCGTATCAATTTGTGATCTGCAATTTTTGTATGCTTTAACCGCATTTGTTCCTTTTCTCCTGTATCTATTGTATCGATTGTGTACGATCGTGGGTTCCAGAAAAGCGAATAAGAAAAAAATATTAAAAATGCTTCGTGACGGTGAAATGACAACTCGGTGGGGACCTGTTGGTGCAGCAACTCGAATTCTGTTGCCCAAGAATCGTAGTTTCGACATTGATTTTGCTATTACATATGCTTTGTTCTCATGTTATCCTTGTTTACTACCAGTTGAAAAAAGTGAGATGGATTTAGTTCTGCAGGAAACGTTGGCATTGTAGTGACTTCTCTCCATTTTTTTGTGCAACGTAAGACGTCGTACGTGTATAATTTATGTGTGATGATAAGGCAAGTAGTGGCATGATTATACTGAGAGAGGTCCTATTATAAATGCGAGTACATAAATACTGCACACACACACACAGAGAAATAGAGAGACATACATATATATTGCAGTATCGGTAGCAGCTACTTGACTATGAGAGATTTCTAGATTTCGGCGTTTTCGGCAGTTTCAAGAAGAAGAAGGATCAAGATGTCAACACCAACGACTACAAAGAAAAAGTTAAAAAACTTTACAAAGAATAAAGAACTGTCCGACTTGTGTCTTGAAGTATGTTGTGAGGCGTCCATAGAGAACACATTGAGTGCGTTTCGAGGAGGAGCTCGACGTGTGGAGCTTTGTGCTTCGTTGAAAGATGGAGGTACGACACCGTCGATTGGTTCGATATCGATTGTGAGTAAAGCTGTGAAATCGCTAAAAAAATCGGGGAAAATTTCGAAAGCGTCGGAAATTCATGTCATGATCAGACCGCGTGGTGGAGATTTTGTATACTCTCCTGAAGAGGTCAGTATAATGGTTGAGAATATCAAAGCTATAAAACGCATGGATGTGCATGGTGTTGTTTTTGGTTGTCTCTCAGAGGATGGTACAATAGATGTGGACATCTTGAACGTACTTGTACAATCAGCAAAACCAGAGCTTCGAATTACGTTTCATCGTGCATTCGATATGTGTATCTCTAGGGAAAAATCACTGGATGTACTTATGAATGTTGGAGTGGATCGTGTTTTGACTTCTGGAGGACATCGAGATGCAATGGCTGGAGTCAAGGAACTTGCAAGGCTCAGAAAACGTGTGGAAGGACATGGCATTATCATTGCAGCAGGAGCTGGTGTGAATCAAATAAATGTGAATGAAATCCTTAGACAAACTAACTTATCTCATGTTCACGCAAGTTCGGCATGTATGAAGATTGTTGAGAGTAGAATGAAATATCGAAACAACAATGTTATGATGGGTGTAAAAAGTGAGGAGTATTTTAGGAAGATCGTATGTGAGGAAAAAGTGAGGGCATTAATCTCGAAAATGATGATGACTATGGTGGTGGTGGATGATGATGCGAAAGAAATTAGTAGTAATAGTAGTAAGAGGAGGAGGAGGGAGGAAGTAAGAGCTAGCTAGAATGTTGCGTATATATGTATCAATTCAGATCATCTATAGAATCCATAGAAATAGACATGGAGGACCCTGCTTTTCTTAAGTCTGATTCTCAAAAAACATGTATCGAAGTATAATTTTGGTATTCTTCGTAATATTGCTTGAAAATCGATTCTTTGTAGCTCAATCAATAAATATCAATCCATCATCATCACAATCTCAACAACATCAATTACTTCGATTTAAAAATCGAGTTCAAGTAGATGTTTGTAAGGGAGGTAGCAAAGGAACGTTCTTGACGAGAAGCGATCCGGTACGTATCTTATCCACTCATAATCATTATGACATTCTCTTTAGCAAATCATTCTCATTATCACAATAATAATAATAAACAGAGTGGCGTAGGACCATATACAGTGCCGTCAACTAAAGAGGAAGTAGGTCCTCAACCAGAGAGTCCGAGATCTGAGGGGGTTTGTAAAGCTCGAGAATCGTGCGACTTAACACCTACAGAGAGCAGAAATGGGGCGACGGGATGTGAGTCAAAAGCTGCAAGTATCGTTTGTTGTAGCAATACCGAATGCAATTCAGTTAAGGATACTAAGAAATCTGGTACTTGTATGCTGAAAACAAAATGCGAGGAGAAGCCCGGATTCGAGCCCGTATCAGACATGGTATACGCAGGAAAAGAGACCGGAGCTACTGGATGTCGACATCTCCCAGATGATGTAATGTGCTGCTTACCAGTAGCAGATACTCCTCCTTCTACTACACCTGAGTGTGAAGAAAAATGTGACAAGGATGATCTTTTGATGTGCGGATCGGTTTTTGCTAGTTGTGTGAGTGATTGCGCTACGGATCCCATCAAATGCATGGAATGTCTCGACGACGAGGCTGCACCGGAGTGCTGTCCTTGCATCAAGGAAAGATTTCCTGAATTGGGTTCTGTTATTTGTGAGAAAGGTCCTTGTGGTAAATGTATAAATAAACTCAAGGATTGTCCAATCTGTGCGACAGATGCTGAGAAATGTGTTGTTTGTCTTGCAAAGAAGAACTTGGGAAAATGTTGTAACTGTGCCCGAAAAGTTTATCCTGATATTCCGACTGAGTGGACTTGTGAACTCAGTCGTGAGTGTATGAGTTGTGGAGAAGCCGTGGGACAATGTCAGAGTACTTGTGCCAGTGAAGGTGCGATCAAGTGTGCAAGTTGCATTACTCGAGCGAATGCTGAAGATTGTTGTTCATGCATCAAAGATGCGGTTGGTGGCTCGCTACCAATTCCTTGTCCTCTACCAGGAAGTTGTAGTCGGTGCGGTGCAGTGTTTGAGAATTGTGAGAATGAGTGTTTCACGAGTCCAGACATCGTACAGTGCGGAACATGCTTGAATAGACATAACGCATTGGGTTGTTGTAGATGCTTAAAAGATTTGGGTGCTTCGTCTTTGGATTGCAATGCGATTACGAGCACGGTAAATACAGTTTCGGGTGCTGTCAGTACTGGCATAAGTGGTGTGAACCAAGTTCATACTGGCGTAGGACAAGTAGTAAATGGTGTCAGTACGATGAATCCAGGAATGGTTAGTGCTGGTGTTACGAACACTCAAACCGGCGCGAATACTGTAAGTGGTGCCGTGAATTCTGTTATTTAAGAATGCGTTTCCATGAGAATGCACGGAAGGAAACTTTTTCGGTGAGATATTTACCAGCTAGCTTCTTTAAAAGTTTTTTTTATGTGTGCACCAATATTGATTGAAACCTGGTCTTATATATGTTCAATCAAAAAATTTGTTAAGCACACACACGCACACACACACACACACACACATACACACTTACGTGATTTTTTTTTTTTTTTTTCATGAGCTCTCGAAGTCTTAAAGATGAGATTGAACATCACAGCTCTCGTTCAGAATCCATAATTCTGCAATTGGTAACGGCGTATCTACAAAAGTTACTTCTTTAGGACGCTCAGGAATCCATCGAAACTCCAACACACCGCTCTTCATTGCTCTTCTCATCGCTTGATCAGGGATTCGAAAAAGAAGAGATTGAGTCACGCGTTCACTTTGAATATAATCATGCACCATAACATCGTTTGCTTCGAGTTTTGTTCCCATACCTCTACGTCCGAGTTCTTCCCAATCACCGCCGTGAATATTTAAATCTTCCATGAGATATGTGACGCGAACAGACAGTTTTGGAATGCTTACGTTCTTGTTACTTTTCTTGTTGTTCTCGGGAAGGAGTTTGAGCATCTCAAATTTCATCGTTAAGCTCGCAGTTCGAGGCCAAATCGGTGTGATGCAAGATCTCCAAGCTCGAGGAACTCGACCTTCATGAATCTTCCTCAATACAACATCATTTGCCGTGTCTAAATATTCGTTCAGAGAGCGCTGAAAATGGATAGGATCTTCACCGATTTGAATCTTGCGATGGGGAGACACGACTTCATGTACAGATTGATATCGCGTAGGTAAATCCACGCAACCGATGCACTCGTTCGCACTCAAATCTCCAAAACTTGCGTACCACAAAACTTTGCGATGGGAGTATCCTAGACGTTCCATCAAGGAATCCTTAAATCTTCGAATCAAAGCGGAAGTCGTGTCATCGTGCTTCGTGTCCTGAAATATCTCATCGAGCACGTATTTCATGTACTGCACGTCACCCAAAGGTACCCAAGCCATATCTACGTACGCTCCACGTTGACGATGCTGGCCTCCCAAACCTATGGATGTTTGATATCCGATTTGTTCGTAGAGAAGTGCGCAAAGTGAGATGATGCGAGCGTACAGATGAGTGATCGTCGAGGACATTATGCTGCAGCTGAGAACATTTATACCAGACTTAAGAGACGATGTGTCCTTATCATAAGATGACGTAAATATTGGGGGTTCGGAGTATTGACGCGAAAGTTGAACTATCGCACTCTTGATCGACACTTTGGAAAGAGGCCTGGAGGACGACGCGGTGCTCAAGGCAAGAAGTGCTGATGCTGTGGCGGAAGTTTCTTGACGAAGACGTGAATACAAAAAGGCATCGTGACAGACACGAAGGAAAAGAAGATTCAGACGCCAATTCTTTCGATTCAAAGGAGTGAGATTTTCTTCGATCTTGTCAAATATTGAAATGGATTTTTGAACACTTTTGCTCGTACGAAGTGGTTCGTGCCAATTACTCTCGAGACATAAAATACCCTCCGCGAGAAGCTCAGCTTGTGAACGATTCGTGAGACCCACAAGAAATGAAGAGTATTGAATCAAAAGAGCTTGAATTTGAGTCTCATGAGATGCGTTCGATAAAGGTCCTTTCTCGTCGTTTCCCCAATGAAGTGCAGTCCAGACATACTTGTTCACATCGTCGTTCACACCTTCACTGTAGCATCCGCATCCGATGGAACTCGGTGCTTGGATTTCTATAATTTTTGCCATTTCTCTGGGACGAGGATTGATGCTTTCTCTGCTGTTCGACGTCGCGAAGGAAAGATCCCAATACGTACCTGATGAAGAGGAAGAAGAAGTGTGTAAAGGTTGCGTGCGTGAGAGAGAGAGAGAGAGAGAGAGAGAGAGCGTGAGAGAGAAAGAGAGAAGAGACTGAGATTCCAAGAAAGAAAAAAAAATCAATCTCAAATGATGTCGCTTATCCTGAACTTACAAGGCATCTCACACGTCTGAACGTGACAAAGATCGGGATAATTTCTCAACGGAAGATCCTTGTGAAGATGTTTTCGAAACTCAGAAATCGGAAGACTCGACCAAGGTCCGTACACAGCACCATTTACGAAGGAGCGTACATGAGATGTTCCAATCAATTCCATCCATTCCATTTCTCGCTCGAGCGGAATCCACCGATCGTGAAGTCCAAGATCCACCGAAGTCGAAAGACCATATTGTGACGATACCCAGACTTCACATTTCGGAAAAAATTTCGAACGCATGAACTTGGATTGTCTCTCCACAACCCTGAAAAACTCATGTGCAGCACGACCACCCGGATCACCACCTGGCACAAAGAGTACGTCAAGACGTTTTAGAGAACTAAAGATTTCGTTCCAATGTGCTTCAGCCTTTCTCGAAGTCTCCGGATCGTCATAGTTCTTGAAAAACGCGGGATACCAAATCGATACATTCACGTCCAAACGATCACACCATTCGGAAACTACGTAAAGCATTTTGGTCCATGCAATCGTGAAGTGCGGACTTTGCATTGCATCATCAATACCTGGTGGTATCATTTCGATACCGTTCGTTCCAAACAGAGCCAGGTCCGTGACTTCGTCTCTCATCTGTTGAGGTGTAAACGCATCGTACGCATTCGTTTTGGGTCTGTACGCGATTTGATGTTGTCTCATCGCGTAATCGGGAGACGATACGATTCGAATTTTTTGAGGTGCAACACACCTTCTTTGCAATGCAGTACCGTAAGATTGATAGAATTCCATCGAAAGAACATCTCTTAGAAATCGACCTAATCCAAAAAGAATACCTCTATCCGATTTACCCGATATCGTGAACGCGGACGAAGAAAACGTTTTGACGATGCTGTATCCTTCTTCTTGTTTGATATCGTCAGATTTTAAAAGATGAATTTTCACTGTTTTGCCAAGATCATTTCTGGTGAGCTTAAATCTAGATAACTCATGAATTTTTCCTGTTTGTGGATGGGGATAATGTGTGGATAATATTTCGGGTGGAAGCCACGATACGAGAAAGAATCGCCGTACTTAACGCTATCGAAACGTAGGTTTCGAGTCTAGGATTCGATTTATCATAAATAAACGTAGCATTCGATACGTCCATGTATCCACGTGGTATCACATCAATTCTAGCTTTTCCTTCTTCTTTCCAATTATCAAGCCAACCCATCTTCTTCTTCTTTTTCTCGTTTTTGTTTTACAAAATATTTTGAAGTGAAGTAATTAATCACGTGAGAAAAATGTAATGTGTGAGGTGTGAGACGCGACGACGCGACCAACCACGGGGAGCGGAACCGTGTCATCGTGTCATGTGTGTGATGACACACTGGTGAGAAAAGTATAGGGTTTCCGGTTTTTTGAGTGTTTTGGAGTTTTGAGTTTTTCACACAAGAAGGAAGAAAAATGAAGAGAAGAAGCGAGGAGAACGGCAAGAAGAATATGGAAAATGATGATGATGATGTGATGAAATCTGATCGAAAGAAAAAAATATCATCATCATCAATGAAGCGTTCTGGATCTGTTCAGCAATTGATGTCGATGATGGGACCTACTCAGCTACAAAAATTGGAAAATCGAACGCATCCGGAATCAAGATATTTTCTCAGCACGGCTGCATATTTGATAGTCATGTGGATCGTTGGAATCGCTTCGTTGTGCTTGATACCAAGTTGTGAAACAAAGATTTCGGATATATCTGAAATTATTTGGGATGTTGCAACGTTTCAAAGACATCCGATATCTGCGCAGGATAACGTAGGATCAACGATCGCTACTCTTTTATGCATGATTCCGATTTTTGTTTTCGATTTTTCAATCTGTCGTCCTTTTCTTCCAAATGCTGGATCAAGATGGTATCTTATACATGCAGTTGGAAATACGTTTGTTTGTCTTCTTGCAGTACAAGATTTTTGGTGGATCGGTACGTAGGCGCTTGATTCTCGCTACAGAATATTCAAACACACGCGCACGCACACACACACACACACACACACACACAAATTACAACAGGCAAAAATCCATGGGCAGCGCTTTCGGTGGAATATTGTCAAAATCTTCCATTTCCTGCATGCTCAGAATGGCCATCTTGTATAACTCTTGCAATCCATTTCTATCACGTCATTGCGTTTGATTTGAACTCAAACGACGTATTTCATCACGCTCTGTTCGTTCCTGTCATAGGTGGCATTCACTTTACGTATCCTTGGGGTTGTGCTGGAAACATGTTGTGTTTCTTCATCAGCGGATTTCCTGGTGGCTTGGATTATTACATGCTTACAGCAGTGAAAACAGGAAAAATGTTAAAATTCAAGGAAAAACGTATTAATTGTTCCATCAATACTTGGATTCGAGGACCTGGAATCACTGCGTTTTGTACCTTGGTTCTCATGTGTTGGCTCAAACCATATCCAGGTACACCTCCAGAAGATATTATGCCATTTGGGCTTTTTCTTGCTTGCGGTATCGTTGTGTTCTTCAATGGTCAGCATTATGCTCAAAGAGTAATTGGTGATTACTATATTAAAAAAAAGGAGGATCATGTAAAGCGCGGCTTGGAAGGCAGAGTCGAGTTGCATGCGAGTTGAGAAGAGGAAAAAGAAAAAGAAGATTGATTAGATTATTTAGTTTATGTTTTTTGTTTTTTATGATGATGATGATGATGATGATGATTAGACATAAAATTTTATATATATACACAAGAGAAAATCAAGAAGATCCAGCTGTCTCATGTGTCAATAAACGATTGATCATATTAATCTGCCTTGATGAGTTAGAAAAAGACAAAGACTCTGCAGATTTCGTTATCACAGATGATGGTAATATCGACCAATACTCACTTCGACTACCCTTTCCAATGGTCCAACCCCAATCTTCACGTCTACGTCGTACAGAAAGTGGTCGTGTAAATTTATGAATAATAAAATCTCCGTTGTTTGTGAGATCCCAAGTAGCTTGTCCGAGATATGGTGAAATGTACACTCCGTCCTCACGGAAATGTCGAATTCCAGTCGCAGATGGTCGATTTTGATAAAAAAGCTTCCATCTGAAGTATCCAATCTCGTGCTTTGTGATTCTTACTCTATGGGAATCGATCAAAGCATTCGCGAGACTGCATTTATATTTACCCTTCAAAGTCGGTAGCGCTGTATTAACAACGAGAGATGATTTCTCGTAAATATTTTCTAGCTGCTTTGTCGATTGATCAATTAAGGATCCACGAACTCCTCTGATTCTCAATATATGTATGATATCGTCTCTCGTTAGATCTGCCACCGCGTAAGCTCCGAACGAAAACAAATTTCCGTTGAATAAACGTACACACTTTTCGCGAAAATAAATTTCACATAGATCTCTCCACAACGAATCGACATTCGAATTTACAAAAGATGATTTTGATGTCTCTGAGAATTTACATAAATCCACTACGTCTAAGAATCGAAGGGAGAGGATTATAGGAAAACGAATGTGATTACTTGATTCCTCTTGATTCGTCGACATCGAGTGTTCTCTTTTCTAAGGCGAGAGCGAAACCGCTATCTCGAGTAATATTATAGATTATACAGATCATAGATGCTATTTTGTGGATCTATAGATATAGAAGAGTCGATTCGAATCTAATTTTTTTTTAAAAGATTCCAAAGAGGAGGAAAATGCGTGAGAATGAGAATGATGAGGACGATAATACAATACAAGTAGGCTTGAATGTATCGGCAGGAATGATGAATGGATTCTTCTTGAGTATTGTTGTTATCATTATTTCTTTATTACAATTTGGAGATACGTTTAACGAAGCAAGCGGTAAGACGATCATTTTCTCAATTACGTCACTCTCAATCACTCAATCACTCACTCTCCCACTCAATCTCTCACACAGAAGTTCCAATGACAAAAGATTTTCTAAAATGTCTGAAAGAATTCGATCATGCCGTCACTTTAGCTGATCAAGTTCGAGAGAAGCTGACACAAGAGATCGATACGGAAAGTACACAGAACGAGAATACGATAGAAAAACGTCTGTCTTTTCTTACAGATCGACTCATATCGTATGATCATGAAGATGAGATTGATATGATTGGATCCGTTATGTTAGATGGTGATCATGTAACGTACGTCTCCGTTCTTAACTGTCAAGCTGTATCTTTCAAGAGTAATCTTCCGTGCACGCGTACTCGGAAACACTTCGGAATCGTACGTGATTTTATTTTATTTGGAGATTCGCATCTTCGTTGGTACGCAATCGACGAATCGGCGAAAGAAGATAACACCACTTATCTTGGTATCTCCAATCTCGGTGTAAAAGATCCTAGAAATTCCATGTGGTATGAACGAGCCCTGGAAGGACCGAAAGAAGGAGTTTGGTCAAGATACATGGACTACATGCATGAATCTGTTTTGACAACATTTTCCAAGACGTTTCAAAGTACAGGAAACTCCGTAGACCCAGGGCCAGGTGGTGGTGGAGTCGTGTACGTCTCCGTAAATGCTCGAAAGATATGTCCTGATATGCTGATGTAATTGGGTCTGTGATTTTGAGATATTGTTATTTCGTTTGTTGCGCGTGTATATGAGAAGATGTGGGGGTGGTGTTTCGGGAAGTATCAAAATAAGAAGTTTATATACTACTCGTAATACTCATAGTAAAACGGCGAGTGATACTAAGTATATTGTTTTCGAACAGTAAATTAAAAATCATGATTCATTAGAACTAAGTGCGAGTAAGTAAGAACCAAAAGATTTCACACACACAAAAGCAAACAAACAAACAAACAAAAAAAGATTAATCACCAGCACAGCCCATTAATTAGTCGTCATACTTTGAACTTCCATCGGCATCTTCATCATCACCATCTTCTTTATCGCCATCCTTTCCGGCCTTGTTGAATTTTTCAACACACCACTCCATTCCTTCTTGAAGACCACTTCCGTCCTCAGCAGAACATCCCTGAATCGAAAAAGTGCGTGTTCCGATAGAGCCCTTCATGGCTTCGTGAACTTCGTCTGGGTCAGCGGATGTCATCAAGTCTTGTTTGTTCGCAAAAATGAGCAAAGGTGTGTCCTTGAGATGTTTCTCTCTGCAAAGCTTCTCAAGCTCCTCAGCAGCTTCTTCAAATCTTTTGGTGTCTGAGCTATCGACAACATAAATCAAAACGTCGGTACCCTCGAAGTAGTTTCTCCAGTAAGGACGAATACTCTTTTGTCTGTTCGGTGATGAGGGGGGATGTATTTTTTTAATCGTATGTATGTATGTGTGTGTGTGTGTGTGCGTGTATTTGTGATGAAAAGGATAAGAAAAAGATGAAAAATAGAGGAGGAGAGGAGACGAGGAGCGTTTCCGAAGTGAGTTGTAAACAAAAGATGGAAAGTGTGTGTGTGTGCGTGTGTGTGTGAGAGAGAGAGAGAGAGAGAGAGACTAAAAACAGAGAGAAAAAGTACGTACCCTCCAATATCCCACATGTTCAACTTGAAACCACTTTTTGTAAGACTCTTGATGTTGAATCCTTGAGTTGGCATGATGTCAGCCGCAGATTCATCGGAGAGCTTTCTTAAGATTGTGGTCTTTCCGGCGTTGTCTAGACCGAGTACCAAAATTCTTGCCTCTTTGTCTCCACGTTTCAATTTACGAAGTAATTTAAGAAGTCCCATTGTACTATATGAATTCTTATTGTTATTTTATGTTTCAAGATGCTTTTTTTTCGAAAGGAAAAGATTTTTAGTCCAAGTGTTTTGTTGTTCAAGATTTCAGAGAAACCGATGTTGGAATCAAGAACGAGGAGCGCTCTCCTCCAACGGTTGGTGGTGGTCTCGTAGAGATCTATAGATCTATACATGATCTATAGATTGTTGTTGTATGGATGGATGGATGGATGGATGGATATAGACACCACACACTCACTGTGTGTGTGTGATGATGATGATGATGTATGTATTTTATTGACGTTTGTTTCTTAATCTTGTTATTATCATGCTTAGCATATTTTTCTCTTGTGTCTCTTCTTCTTCTTTCTTCTCTCTTCTTCTACTATATAATATAGTTTTACCTACCTACCTCCTCCTCCTATCTATCTATATTTACACATGAGCCATACGCAACAACACACTAGAAAAAAACTGAACATTTTTTTATCTTCAAGAGATGCCCTCTCTGTCAATTCCACGAGGCATTCGAATCAAGTATTCAAGGCATGGTAAGGAGAATCAAGAAGTACAAGCATATAGATTTAAACGATTTTTTAGAGCGTATTTCGGTCGTGCATTGAAGGTAATATATATGTAAAGTTTATCTCTATCGATCAAACGCCGAAATCGTCGTAACTCCACGAACGACCCGCTTACCACCACCATTTATCACAAACAACAGGTTGAACTCGATCCAAACGACGGATATGGTAGTCAATTTATTGTAAAGGATTCGTCTTCACCAGAAGAGTATTATAAGTTTAGTTCAAGAGATGGTTGTGGTGGTACGTCGAAAATCAACACATATCCTCCCTCGGACAGAAAAATGACTCGGTTATGTACGTTTCTAGAAAATAGAGGCATTCGGCCATCTGAGGGTCATCCTCGAAGTACATTTGCTCAGGATGACATGTGTCAAATACCTGTCATTCCATTTTGTAAGATATCGTAGATCTTCCTAATATTATTATTATTGCAAATCAATGCATTTGACTATTATAAATAATACTATTTACAACATCTCCAAACCCGCGACCAATCCTGGTGACTTTCTTCCCTCCCTCAAAGGCGATTTTCTATTACTCATGGAACTCAAACTAGGAGAAAGCGTAGTTGATGCGCGCTCAACTCTTGAATTCTTGAACTCTGCTACAAATGCCATGTTTATCTTCAACCAAGATTCTGCACGATCACCACCACCTAACCACTCCACAAGAAGATATGGTCGTTTCAAAGTCTTACTTCTCAAAACACTACACTTACATACAAAATCTGAAAGATGTATTGTGAGAACTCTGTTCTCGAATATGTATACTCGAGCACTTTGATGTGTCTTGCTCAACGTGTTCGCGACGTTGGTGACACGATCAAAATATGTATCCAAATTTAACGTCTCCTTCAACTTTAACTTGAATTGATTTCTTGGATGTGTCGTAGGATTGTGTCGTCTCAACAAATCTGCTGTTACAAGACTAGGTTTGGCTTCTTCCTTCGATGTCATCCAAGAATGTTTTAAGATCTCTTGAGCCTTGGGACGAAGAGAGGGATCAGGATTCAACATCTTGGAGAGCAAATCAATCAAATCATCACCCAAATAATCTTCCAGCGACGGTATGTCACTCATTTCAGGAAGCCAATCCTTGTAGTATCTTCTTACCTCTTGATTCATTTGTGTGAAAGCATGTTTCAATCCTTTTCTGCAGTCTGGTGCGTGTATACTCCAATACCTGTGTTGTGTGTTTGAGAGAGAAGATGAGAGTTTTCGTCCGTATTCGTGCACATTTCTAAAGTACACACACACACACACACGTACGTCAAAGCAACGAGCTGAAGAAGACATGTTCCACAACTGTACACATCAGCAGGTCCCGCATCGAAGAGAACACCCTGCGCAGAAGCTTCTGGAGGTGCATACACAGGAGGATTCGAGTGAAACACTACGGAAGTGGTGGAGAGACGTCCAAAATCACCAAGAGCTAATACCAACTCTCCATGTCTAGATCGTTTCACAAGAATATTATCTAACTTGATGTCACAATGATACAATCCTTTAGAGTGAAGACAACAAACAGCCTTTACCAAATGTCTAAACAAAGATCTTGCTACGCTCTCCGAAAAATTACATTGACACAAAAACTCAGCATATGTTGTTGCGGTGAGTTGAGTTCGAGGAAAAAATCGTGTCAAACTGTGACTACAAAACTCGTATCTGTCAGAAAGAGAAAGAAGGTGTGTGTGTGTGTGTGTAGAGTGCACGGGATAGAGTGCAAACAAAAACCAATGGACACTTCAAAGCGAGTTCATCATATTCCTACGTACAAATTTGCTTCGCAAAAATCATTTACGATAAAGTGAATCTCTGTATGTGTGTGAGTGAGTGAACGAAAAAGAAGGATATGAGGAAGATGTTATTATATTGTTGAGCGGAATGAAAAAGGAAGGAAACGTACTCGCAGAAATACCATTTTTTAACAGAATCGGACGCGGTCTCGTCGTGACGTCACGAACAGCAACAATATGATCCATTTCTGAAGATGATGAAAAGAGATGTTCGTACAAAAGACGACTTACACGCATCTCTCTACACATCTCTCTTCTTGTGTCTTTGTGAGATCCACCATCGTGAAGTGCACGCATCGTGGATAGAAAAACACGAGCACAACGATCTCGAGAATCGATCTTCATCGTATCGATTGCCATCCAACCATGTTTGAAACTACCATTCGAAATGTAACGTATGATGCGATATCGCATATCAACCAAAGCACCCACAAGTGGTGCAGTTGAAGTTTTTGACATTTTCTCCTTTGTGTCAGCATCGGGGTTCAAAGTCCAAAACTTGGGTGAGGAAGTATCGGAATCCACGATAAACAAAGCGGGTGTAGGACATGGATTCTCTAGGGATGATGATGATAATGATGATGATGATGATAATGATGGCGAGGATGAGGAAGGTATGAGTAATTCCATTGTGAGAAGTAGATCCAATACAGAACGATCTTCAGGAAGTTGATAGCTAAATTTTTTAGCCGTCGTTTCAACCGCTTTCTCAAACACGCAAAGATCCGAAAACACAGACTCTTTCGTACTTCCCATAGACATTCTCAATTTTAAAAATTGTTTAAGAATAGAAGGCAATTGATCAGGAGGAAGAATAAACGCATTTGTAATTCGTATGTAATTCTCTAAATGTCTCGGTGTAGATGACGAGGGTAGAGAGGAAAACCAAGTTTCAGCGATATCAATAAGATGTTTCGAGAACAAGGTGGAGAGTTGCGAGGAGGAGGAGATGAACGTTGTTGTCGTTGTTGTTGTTTCTTGAAATTGATGATGTGAGGAACGATATTTACTTAATGGTGAAAATGAGAAATTACGTCTCGTAATGCTGCCGTACTTTCTTTCCTCTTCTTCCTTGGATGATGATTGCTTCGACGTCATCATCACTTTTTTTTTCTCTTTTGGTGGAGAGAAACGTCGATCGACTACCGATTTATCATCTATAGATCTATAGACGTCTATAGAGGGTTAGTTCTGGGGGGACGATCAAAGTATACCATCGATAATCGATTCATCGATTCTCAAAAAAAAAATACCCT
>JACKZZ010001146.1_pt1 | contig 17850 bp, 11 predicted proteins | sample 8027871 | NCBI WGS metagenome assembly JACKZZ01 (sample SAMN15724774, study PRJNA655200) | protist metagenome | isolation source: fluorescence activated cell sorting (FACS) single amplified genomes of... | place: USA: West Boothbay Harbor, Gulf of Maine | collected 2000-07-19
AAAATTTAATTTATCTGTAAATATACTAACAATATTATAAGGAATTTTATAAAACCTTAATAATACAATCTTTGTAAAAATAGAATTTTTATTAATTTCTTTTAAAATCAAATTTAAATTATTAAAGTCAAGAGTTTTTAAATTATCCCCACCTTCATTATTTGTACTAATAAGAGATTTTGATAATTTTCCAAGAGAATTATAATGAATCTTCATTAAAGTATTTAAATTAAACTCTGGTCCTATTTCAAAACTACTAGGAAGTAAATCATTCCCAAAGAAATTTAAAATTATCATAAAATCAAGGCAAAAGTTACCCTCTTTAGTAGTATTATTACAATCTTTATAGTTTGAATTTAAATTATTTATTATTTTATTTGCATTATAGTGTTGACAGTGATCAAATGAATTTATATAAAACTTGCATAAATTTAATTTTATATCTTTATCCATACTTTTGTAATTTAATTGTTGTGTAATTATTTGGTAAACTAAATCTGAATCACAGCTTAGAATTGTTATAATATCATCTAAATTATTATTTGATATATATTTAAAAATTTTATAATCTGCCTCTCCATATTCCTCGTTATCAACATTTATTTTTATATCTGTTTCTTTATCAAAATTCAAATTGTCAACTATATGACTTTTTAAGGGATATATAGAGATTCAAAAAAAGAATAATCAATTAGATTCAAATGATATAAGATATATAAAGTATATAGAATTTAAGAATAAAATAGAAAAAGAATTAGAAGGTGAAATAAAAACAAATATATCAGATGTATCAGGACAGGTACAAGATATAGAAAATATAGAATTGATTAACAATTTGAATCAAAATATAGAAGAAAAAATAAAAGATCCATTAAAATGCAATAACTTACAATATAATACTAATATGTCTAGTATAATGATCCAATTAGAAGTTTTATTAGATGAATATCTAGATTATACAGATTTGGATAATTTAGGGTTATTAAATAGTTATGAGAGTTTAGATATGGATAGTAACATGTATCAAAATTTGTATAATTATATTTCTAACAAGTCAAATTTAGATAGAGGTACATATTCTAATTTTAAGTTAATAAAGAATGACTTTTTATCAAAAGATTTTATAAATATAAAATTGGAAAATAAATCATATACAAAGAAATTAAATAATCAGGAAAAGATTATAATTGATTTTAATTTAAAAATTGAAGATAGTAATGATGAACAAATTGATAATTATTTAATGATGTTATATTATATTGTAAAAAATTTTTTCAATAATATGAATAGTTATTGTTCAACAAATTTAAGTGTTTATAAATATGATAGTGTTCCTTCACTAAAAAATATTATTAAATTTCTTGATAATAATTATAATACAGATTTAAATAAAAAATTTGAATTGGAAATTCATAATAGTATTGTATGTAAAGATAAATATTTTAACCCAATACTACATCATTTGATAATAACACCTTATTTACTAGAATCTAATTATATAGATTTAATGAATAATAAAGATGTTTTAAATGAGATTATAAAGAATTTTGATAGTGTATTGTCAAACATTTGGAGTTATGAAAGTTATAATTTTGAATTTATTAAATCAAATATGTTTATTAAAGATAAATTAAAATATATTGATCCTAAATTAATATTAAATTCTTGGAATGAGATATTAATTAGTATTCATAAAACAAAGAAAATTGAATATAATGATAATTTGTTGATTAATTATTAAGAATAGAAATTAATTTTCGATTTAAAATTAATTTCTATTATAATTTAATGAGTAAAATGAATACTTCGTATTCCATAGAAGTGGCTGATAATGAAACAAGAAAATTTATTGGTGGAAGTTTAGACAATGATATTAAATATGCTAGTATTGAAGATGAATCTATTGATAAAAGTTTTTTAATAGTTTCTGTAAATGTAGGTAGTATTGCAGAAAATTTAGATCTTCAAGGGTTAGCACATTTTACGGAACATATGTTATTTTTAGGAAGTAAAAAGTTTCCAAATGAAAATCATTTTGATGAATTTGTGAGTAAAAATGGTGGTTATAGTAATGCATATACCGATACATATCAAACTGTTTATTATTTTTCAGTATTAAATAATAGTTTTGAGGAAAGTATTGATATATTTTCAAGATTTTTTATTGATCCGTTATTTGATGAAAATTCTGTTGATAGAGAAATAAATGCTATAGAATCAGAACATAATAAGAATATACAACAAGATATATGGAGAATATCATATTTAACAGATATTATATCTAAAGATGGAAGTATGATAAATAAGTTTTCTACTGGAAATTTAGAAAGTTTACAAAAGCCCAATGTAAGAGAAGAAATGATAAAATTTTACAAAAAATATTACATATCATCAAATATAAAAATATCAACTATATCATCACTACCTTTAGGAGATGTTACAAAAATGATAAATAAATATTTTGGACAAATTGAAAAAGCTAGTTTGAAAGATAGTAATAATGGAAAGATTATAAATGCAAAGCCTTTTTATAATCCCGGATTAGAGATGTTTTTTTTAAAAACTGTGAACAAGACTAGTTTTTTAATTTATATGTGGGAAATTCCAGAAATAAATGATTATTATAAAAATAACTTATCACCATATTTTTTAAGTGATATTATTGATAGTGGTAATGAAAAATCACTAAATAATTTCCTTATAAAAAATGGATATATAAAAGGAATTTCAGTAAGAATAGATGATGAAGGTAAATTTATTATTTTTTTCGATTTAACTGATATTAAATATTGGAATGAAGTTCATTCTTATTTCAGGTATTTTATGCAAGAATTAAAGAATCAAGATTTTGAAAAGATATGTGATTACCAATTAAAAAGAGATAAATTATTATTTAACATAGGTACAAGAACTGACTCCATAGATTTGGCTTTAAAATTAGCAAATAATTTACATAATTATCCAATTAATAAAGTTAATGTAGCCACTAGTTATCCAATTAAAGTAAATTTAGAAAAAGTAAAAGAATTAGTAGATATTATTTCTAATTTTTCAAATGTAAAAATGATACTATGTAATGATAAATCTATAAATATAGGTGGAATAGATTCATTGCAAAATTTTAAAACAGAACCATATTATAATTTAGAATGGAATAAAATACAAAATACAAATAAACTTCCTATTTTGCAAATTATAGATAAAGTAAAGAAATTTGATTTTAAAGTTGAAACCGACAATCCATATCTTGATATAAAACCTGTTGTGAATAAGGATTTAGATTTAGTATCTAGTCAAAATATTCCAAGAAAAGTAGAATTAATATCAAAAAAGGTTGAAAAAAAGAATTGTTCTTCAAATGAGGTTTGGTTTGGTAATTCATATGAGTTTAATGAAGCTATTATTTATACAAATAGTATTTTTACAAATATAGATTTAGTCAAAAATCTAGAAACATTTATATTTACTAAAATATTTGTTCAGTACTTAAATTATAAAATTACTCTTGCATTTAATCTTGAAAATGAATTAGGTTATGTATCTTCTATAAATTTTAAATTCAATCATTCAAAAATAGAATTACTAATATCAGGATGGAATGTAAAGTTTGAAAAATTTTTAATATCTGTTATGAAATTTTTAAAAAATATTAATTATGAAAAGTCAGATAAATTAATTTTAACAACTTTATTTAAGAATATGGAAGATGAATATTTGAAAGTTTCCAAAGAAAATCCTTGGCAATTTAGTGATTATATTTTTAGTTTGAATACAACAGAAAATAGATTTAATTATGAATCTGTTTTAAATTATTTAGGAAATGATAAAAATAAGGAAAAATTACAATCAAAATTCATAACTAATTTTAATAAAATAAAGAATATTATATTTAATGAATCTAATTATAAATTCTTTATGTATGGAAATATCGATGTGAATATATTAAAAAAGAATTTATATTTTTCAAATTATTATTTTAACAATTGTAGGAAATGTATATTAAACAAGTCAAATTTATTATCAAAAGATATTAGTATTTTACATCCAAATAAAGACGAGATTAATAATTGTTTTTCATATTATTATTTTATTTCTGAGTTTTCAACTAGTTCTATTTCTATGTTAATATTATTCCAATCAGCAATTCAACAAAAATTCTATGATTCTTTAAGAACTAAACAACAGTTTGGATACTTGGTAAAATCTTATGTATCAAAATCTGATACTGATTATTATTTTGTTGAGAAGATTCAATCTGAAAGATCAATTGAAAATATTAAAACTGCAATTGATAAATTTAACAAGGAATTTGTAGAAAATTATAAAGAAGATGGATTTAAGGAATTAAAAAAATCTGTACATGATGATCTAAAAGAACCAGATAATTCAACCTTAGAATCTTTTAGTAGATTTGTTAATGAGATTTCTAACAATACATATTTATTTAATAGAAGTGATTTATTAGCAGAAAAGGTAATTAATATAAATTTCAATGATTTTATGAAATTTATGAATAGATTTTTAAATGAAATCAAACCTAATACCATATCTGTTAAAGGAAAAAAAATGAATAAAAATTAGCTAGAATAGAAAAATAGTACATATGTCAGGTATTAAAACAGAAGCTGAAAAGAAATTTCTAAAATCTTCACTTGAAGGTCAAAAACAGTTGATGAAATTTGGAGAATCCTTAGCAATTCAAAAACAGATTGATGAAAGAAGAATAGATAAGGATGAAAAAATTGGAAAGTATATTGTAGAATTAGATATAGTCATTCCTGAAGGATTAAAGAATCAAGATTATATAAATTCAATGCGAGATTTCTATGAATCTAATAAAACATTCATAGAAAAATATCGAACAGTTCAAACGTTTGTCACGGCACCTAGAGATTATGATGAAAAGAAAATTCTTGAAGATATTATGAATTTATATTATGGGTATAGATTGAAAGAACAGTTTAGAAAAAAAATAGAAAAAGAATTAGAAAAAGAAAAAGAATCACATAAGAAGACGCAAGAATCATTTAATGAGATAGCAATTGAATGTTCAGATAATGAAGAAGATATTGAAAAATTGGAACTAATAAAATATAAATATGAATGTATAATAATTGGATTGGTAGCATTGTTAATTATTTCTAATCTAGTTTTATCAATATACTTACATTATGGTCCAGAATCATTATATCAAGATACATTAACTTTATGTTATAATATTGGATATAGTTTTTTAATAATTTGGGGTTTTATTAAGAATATTATTGATTTTACAATATCAATGTATACAGACGTGCCTGAATATGTAAGATTTATATATTTTATAATTATTATAATATTATCAGTACTAACATACGTTTACAATATATCTTTTAGTTTGATTAAAGATAATTTTTTTGATAGATCTAGTTATGTATTATCGTTTTCAAAAAAATTAGTAGTTAATTTGATGAAAGGTATTAATATTAGGTTGTGTAATTTTAAATCAATTATTACTAAAAAATTTAAGAAAAATTAGTAGTAATCATCTTCTTCTGGAGTAAATAATCCAGAATCACAATTTAATTCCTCTTCGTCATCATACACATTTGCCTCATAAAAAATTTCACAATCAATTGCTTTTTCTTTTAGAGAATTTTCAAATTTACTAATAATTTTGTATTTTTTTTTAGCTAAAGACCAAATATATTGATCTACAGTATTAACATGTGGATAAGTAGCTAGATATAAAAATATATCAACAAATCTTCTTTTATTTGGTAAATCTTTATGAGAACAATAACGAACTGCCCTACCCATTATTTGTTTTAGCCTTGATATGTTCCAATATGGTTCTAAGATATGAACTTGTTCAACTCTTAGTAATGAAACACCCTCTTTAATGGAAGGAGTGCCTAAGAATAGTTTTATTTTTGATCCATTAATATTTTCTTTTTTGTTAAAAATAGTTTTAATCTCATCTCTATAATTTAATGGTTCGTCACCAGTCCAGACAGCATAAGATATATCAGATTCTCCATGTTGTTTATAATCTTTATATCCATGACTGTTTAGAAATTTTATTAGTGATTTTAATCCTCCTATTTCTTTGAAATTTGAATATATAAATACTGGTCCTGTTGATTGTTTTATTCTTTTATAAATTTGATAGAATTTAGTTGAATATTTTTTTATATTTTGAATCATCATTGCATCTTTTGTTAATGATTTAAATCCATTCATTCCAACACTTTTATTTGGAAATGCAATATTGGATAACATTCTTGGTCCAATGAAAAAATTATTTGGTAAATTTAATATATCAACATTACGAAAAGCACCTCTTACCATATTATTTTCACTATAAGTTGCCGATAGATAGCTTTTGTATTGAAATTCACTCATTTGACATCTAATAACTTTAAAGTTTTCCTCAGGGAAAGTTTGAGGTGGTGCTCCTCTATAATAAGAAACCATTCCATGAATATAATCTTTAAATAATTCTATGTTTTTGACATTATATCTAACACCTTCTTTGTTTCTCCTAGCTTTTAAAAAATTACTATTAAATAGATTTCCTGTTGGTAATGGATTATCGGGTTTTAATAAATTTAGAAGTAAAGCAATTTCTTGTGGTTTATCAAATATTGGAGTTGCAGAAAGTAATAAAATTCTAGTCTTATCATCTGATTTCATTATTGAATTTTTAATATTTTTATAGAAAGTTCCGCTTTCAGATATCATATTTTGTATTTCATCAACAATAACTAAATTATTTTTAAATTTAATTTTATTATCATTAACAAGCATACTAAATTTATGGTAACTATAAATTTTATATATTTTATTGATTTTGTTATTTGATTTTTTAATAATTTTTTGATATGATTCATCATTAGGATTAAGTTTCAAAAGTTTTTTACGATTATCTGTACTAATATATTCATCTCCTGGACATTCAGATCTAAGTTCATCCCTAAAATTATTTATTAGAGCAGCAGGAAGAACAATTATAATATCAAGACTTTTTTTAACTTTTTCTGCAATAGTTATAGCAGTACAAGTTTTACCTGCTCCAATTTTATGATAAACTAATAATCCTCTTAAGTTTGATTTTTTAAAAAAATCGCCAAGAAACTTTTGAGAAGGTTGTAATTTAAACTTTTTTCTGATACAAAGTTCTTCCATATTCTTTTTTTTATTCTTTTCTATTACAGTATTTAATGAATTTGATTTTAGAATCTTATCAATTTTATTATTATCAATTATTTGATTTTTAGAAATATTTTTTTCAGAATCATTTGTCATAAGTCTATATAGCTTGATAGATTTTATATTTTGAAGATTTTAATTAATTTTATTTGTGAGAATCAATAAAATATTCAGTATCGTTGAAATGTTTTCATTTTGCGTAGGAAATAAAAAGCTAATTATAATCATTTAGCAAAGTGACTAAAATTAAAAAAAAATTGAAGATAATAATGATTTCCACTTAGAGGTTACTTATCCTTTATGATAGGTCAAAGTGATATGATGGCTACAGATAATATGATAGCGAGTGGCGTAATTGGTTTTGAAGAAGTTATGAATTCATCTTCTTCTAACGCTAGTAATAATAACCAACAATATTTAAAATGGCAGAGTTCAAATAACGACGAATTGATTATAAAAAAAATGATTGATAAATATGGTAAATCTTTTGATTTTGAAATTTTATCTCGAATAATTAGTAACAATTTTTCTGATTTAGATGAAATTAAAACAATTTTTAATATAAAAGATGACTCTTTAAAAAATTTAGATTTGGTTGGCGAGGATATAGAATTTTTTATTAAATTATATAAGAAGAGTTTTATTAGTTATGAAGGTATTCCAGACCATGGAAAAAAAGAATATAAATTTAGAACTCTATTCTCTTTTTATAATAATTTATTATCATTACCTTCTATGAAAATTTTACTAGAGAAAAATCCAGAAGAATTTAGCTGGTTATTGTCAATATTAATAAAGATTGATAAGTCACAATATTTAATTTTCAGTAATTTAAAAGTTGATAAAATTTTAAAAAATATGACTGATATTCAATGTGCAGAGTTTTATTATAATGTTACTTCTATATCAAATATACCTACTTTTTTAAAAATTGATAAGATGATTGATACTAATATTAAAAAGTATATATTTGATTCTTCTAAAAGTATATTATCAGGAGCTAGTAGAAATTCTGATTTAAGAGTTTTGAAACATGTAATTAAAAATATAAATTGCTATTATTCAGATGAATTACATTTGAAGTCATGTATGAACTCTGTAATATCTGGTTGTTTTTCTTCGAATATACCAGTTAAATTTACAATGAAAAGATTAAGATTAATAAATGATCATATTAGTCTTACTCCTTATTTTGAATTAATGATTGGTTATATACATGATTATGCAATTATGATGAGGTTAAATAAATATTATGGAAATGAAAAAAACTTTAGTTCCGACAATACTTATTTCAAGATTACAAAACTAATATTTAATTTTAATTTTTTAGGTGAAAATTTTACAGATGATGTTTATATAAAACGAATAAATGAAACAATTAATATTTTTAACAAGTTAGATCATAAGTCAAAGCTAGCGATGTGTATATTTAATAGAACTTTTAGTTTTTGGGGTTTAGATTTTAGTTTGTTTTTAAATAATTGTCCATTTAATATTTTGAAAATATCAATTGAAAATATATTAGAGAAAATGTTAAGAGAAAATATAGCTTTTGATTCTGATATATTAAAGTTTTTAGGTTTATTGAATAAAAATATATTAACAGATTGTGTCAATAAATTTATAATTAATAATTTTAACAACTTTTATAACTTTAATCAGATCGAAATCAATAATAATTCTGTATTTTTAGTTAATATATTTCCATATACAAAATATTTTGAGTGTTCTAACATAAAAATAAAAAATAAGTTGTTAGATGATTTAGAAGAGATTAATAGTGGAAATAAAAACATTAGTTCTAATAAAATTAATTCTTTGAAAAGGTCAATTGACAAGTTTTCTGTTAGAGAGATTAAGTATTTTATTTCATTGAATAAATTAAAAATTTATTTGTTAAGATATATTAGGAAATTTAAGAGATTGTCAAATTTAACTAAGAAATTAGATAAAATGAATAATGTTAATGTTGAAGATAATTTAAATAATACTTTTGATAAGAAGTTACCAATTGTAAATTATAAATATTTTAATAAAGTTCCTCCTAGACACTTTATGATTAATGAATTAGAATTTTACAAAGATAAAGAGGCGTTTATAAGGGAAAAAGCGGATGGTTATATGGTAGATTGTTTTCCTAATGACATAGAACCAAGTTGTGAGTCATTATTCAGGAATAGAGTATATTCTGTAAAAGCAGAATTTATTGAAGAATTAGATTTATATTTAGTTTTTGATATAGATTTAGATATTGGTGAAATTGAAAGATATAATTTTTTAAGGAATTCGCATGAATTTACAAGAGAATTTAAATTAGATGATGGAGATATAATAAAGTCATTTATAGAACTAAAACATTGTATGTTTAGGGAAAAGAAGAAGTTTGAAGAATTTTTAGAAAGACCATATACTAGTTACAGATGGTACCCAAAATCTGCTTGGAAAATATTGTTGAATGAATCTTTTATTAATTCATTGAATGCTGTTTGTAGAATGGATTATACACCTTTCAATAATGGAATAATTAATTATGACGGTTATATCTTGTCAATTTTAGATAGTAAAAGAGAGCTAAAAATTAAACCTTTAGTACATCAGACTATTGATCTTGTTTACAAGTCTGATAAGAGTTTTTATGATAGAGATAATTATTGTTGGGATGATATAATAAACTTTGATATTTCTAAACTTAAGAAAAAAGGAATAGTTCTAATGAGTGGTAAAATATATAGATTGTCACCAAATCTAAAATTACCATTAGAATTTAATATAGATAGTAATAGATTTGATAAAAAGAAGGCTAATTCAAATAAAATTGTGAATAATGTGATAAATTTTATAAATTATAATATTAATTCTTTCCATTCTAAAGTTGACTCGAATGATGTTTTATTAAAACCTCATCTATACTATCCTAAAATTGACACTACAAATAAAAGTATTATTAGTGAGAAATCTAATTACTGGAAAAAGTTAGTTGAAAAACAAAATCTACATTTATTTGATTATCTTAAAAAGCTTATTCCTGAACAAAATAAAAATTGGTTAGATCTAGGATGTGGATCTTTAAAGTTAATTAAATATATAAATAGGTTCAAGTATAAAGGTTATTTGGGGATTGATTGTGATTATGATCAACTTATATTAGGGTTGAATAGAATAGATCACAATATATTAAAGGCTAGTAATAATTTGAAAAAATTTGATGAAAGTAGAGTAAGAGTTGTTCATGGCGACTTACATAAAATTTCTAATAATTCATATGATTCTTGGGATTCATTAGAAAAAAGCAATAAAATTGTTTCTGACGGATTTGACTATATTGTATGTAATTTTTCAATTTCACATTTTATATGTGACCAGTTTTGGGAAGATTTATCAAAATTTTCAAAACCTAATTCAAAGTTTTTATTCAATTGTTTAAATGAGAAGATTATAAATTCTTCATGGTCTAACGTAAGTAATGGAAAAGAATCATATATAAAATATTGCGATGGCGTATTAAAAATAAAATTTGAAATACATAATGAGGAAGTAATGGAAGAATATTTACCATCAACTAAAATTGATAATTATCTAGAAAAATATGGTTGGAAAATTGTATTTAAATCTAATCCACCTGGTGATGATTTAGATTCATATTATAATTGGTATATAATTTCTTTAGCTTAAATAAATGAGAATGCTGATGTACCTGATGATTGTTCAAAAGCAGATAGTCCATCTCTATTTTGCAAAGTAGATTCATCATTAGAAACAAAATTATTAGTATATCCAATAATACCATTATTATTTGTTTCTTTTATTTGTTCATTAAAATTCGATGTTTCATTTAATTCATTATTATCATTTGTTTTTTCTTTTTGTATTCTATGATCTTCATTAATATCACTCATAGCTAGATCTTCATTATATTCTAATATTCCATTATTTTCTGCTGAATTGGTAAATCCTTCACTAAGAGTTATAAGATTTGAATCGTCATTCATATTTTCTAAAATTTGTTCAATAATTTTGTTTTTAATTACTGAATATTTTTTAATTCTTTGCATTGATATTTGAATTAAATTATTTTCAACAATATTGTTAATTGTTAAATTTCCTTTGATATTATTTATGATAAGATTACAAATTGTTAAAGCAAACTCTTCATCTTGTGAAGGAATTAGTAAATCCATATTTTGTCCATTAAACATAAGCTCTACTTGATTTGTTTTTAAGAAATTAACCCATAATCCAATAACGTTAAGTATATTTGTTCTATCTGTAGATTTAAGTAATGGTACTAATGATATTACATAATGATGATTAGGAATTGATTTTCTATTAAAAATAATATAATTCCAAGGCTGTGGAAGATTATTTGTAAATAAATATCCATTTTCTGTTAATTTAGATGGTTTTCCGTAGACAGGATGAACAAACTCATTTTGGAATTCAACATTTTTAATAATATTTGATTTTACTGATTTTTTATTATTTACAAGAATTCCTTTCGGTAACTTGTGTTTTTTTTGTAATTCATCTTTTTCTGATTTTTGTTCTTTATTTTCAGTTACTTTTTTTTTATTATCTGCAGTTGAAACTTCATTTAAATCATAATAATTTAAGTAAATCTGATATGTAATAATTAAAAAAACAATAACTATTAGACTTTCTTTAAACATATAAATAAGTTATATATTTTTTTTTATTGTTAACTAAAAATTTAAAAAATAAAAAATATATTTGGTATATTTTTTAGATTTAAATCTAATTTTCAATTAATATTTTTGATTAATAATGTTGAAATGGATTCTATTAAAATTATAAATACTTTTTAAAATAATTTCTACTGATAATTAATGGATAATAAAATTATAATTTCATTTTCAACGATTCCAACTAGAATTAATGATATAGAACCAGTTGTTAAATCTTTAGTAAATCAATCTCTGAAACCTGATAAAATATATTTAAATATACCTAAAGAATATAAAAGGTTTAATGAAAAATTAATTGAACCTGAATTCTTAAAAAAAGAGGAATATAAATGTGTAGAGATTTTTTATATGGATAAAGATTATGGTCCTGCTTCAAAATTTATTGGAACTATGTTAAATCCAGCTGTTTCTGAAAATGACTATATTTTTATAACAGATGATGATGTAGAAAAGAAAGAATTTTGGCTAAAGACTTTATATGATAAGTTCATAGCATTAAAGCAAACTACAATATGTTCATTTGTAGAGTTAAATTTGGGAAAAGAAATAATATGGGGATACATGGGATATGTGTTGAGAAAAAAAATGATAAATTTAAAAGATCTTTTAGATTTTTTTGATAAAATTGAAGATGAATGTTTTTTGGTTGATGATCATTGGTTTACAGGATATTGTCGTTATAGATCAATTCCTATTTATAATATACCAATTAAAAGACATCTAGAAATAAATATTCCTTTGCCATCTTCAGATTCATTAGTTGCTCTAGAAGGAGAAAGTCATAGAAGAGTTGTTTCTAATAAATGTAGAAAATGTGTGATGGATAAGTTTGATATCGAGATACCTTTTTGGTGTTGTATTGGATGTTGTAAAAGAGGAAGAAAAATTGAAGAATTTCAACCTCATGATATTAATGATTGGGTAAAATATAAAGCTAGTTTTGTTCCTTCTGGTAATACAATAAGTGAGTTATATGATAGTAAAGTATTTGATAATAAATTTATTCAAAATGAAGAAAAAATAGATATTAAAAAATCAATATCTACAAAAGAAACTTTAATGGTTCTTATATTTTCATTATTAATGGTTAAATATATTTTATCATTAGATAAAACTTATAATTTAGGAATTATGTCAGGCTTATATAGTATTATTTACCCTTTGTTAATTTATTTAAGAAAATTTGTAAATAACATGAATGATATTGAAACTGAAATGTTAATTTACAATGAAAGATCTATATATTCTTACATGATTGTATCTTTATTAATTTTAGTATTAATTTTTAAATTTGATTCAATAAAGAGTAATTTTAATTCATTAATTGGTAAAAAACCTAATATTGAAAATTTTGAACTTGAAATTCCGAAAATATTAATACAAACTTATCATAAAAAAGAAAGTATACCTTCAAAAGTTTTTGAAAATATAAAAGAATTTGCATCTGATTATAAGCATATAATATTTGATGATGATGAAATTATTGAGTTTTTAAAGAAGAATTACAGATCTGATGTACTAAAAACATTTAATTTGCTAAAAGGAGCTCATAAAGCAGATTTATTTAGATATTGTTGGTTATATAAGTTTGGTGGAATTTATTTAGATATTAAAACAGAATTAATAAAGCCATTAAATGAAATATTTAACAAAAATTATACATATTCTGTTTTATCAATTGTAAGAGATACAATATATCAAGGTGTAATTGCAACACCCCCTGGAAATCCTATTTTCTTAAAATTAATTAAATTTATGATTCAATTAGTCAAAACTGGAAGAAAATACAATTATATTATTTTTACAAAAGATTTTTGGAATAATGTTTATAGAGAATGTAATATGAGACCATTTGCTGGTATTAATAAAAATATAGATAATCCTAAATTCAGTTATCAATTATTTCAAGAAAAATGTACTAAAGATAAGCTTGATTGTTATGATGGATTAGATAGACACAAACTATGTTGTTATATTTGTGAAGGTGGAGAAAGAATTATAAAATCTAGATATGCAGATTTTCCTTGGTAAATTGAATTAATTTATTTAACTTTATAAATTAATTTTATTTTTATTATTATCTTATTATGTATTTTCAGTTTGAAAATTACATTTTTTTATTATATTTTCTTCAAATAACTGTAACATATCAGATTGAAAATATTATTTTGTATTTTATCTTAATGTTACAGTTATTTGAAGAAAACATAATAATTTTTTTACAAAAATATAAATGTTTAAAGTATTTAAAATATTTTACTAGGGCATTTGATTATGACTTTGTATCAATTATTTTAATAATATTATATTTAAGTGGTTCTATAAAAAATAAGGATATGTATATAATTTTAGTAGGAATAATTTTAATTTATTGTCTAAAGATGAGATATCAAAGAAAAAGGCCATATATTAGTAATAAAAAAATTATGAAATTAAATGATCGATTTGTTGATTCTAATTCATTTCCAAGTGGTCATACATTTATTGCAGAAATTATAAAATTAGTATTACTTAGTAATCTTAATTTACAGTATAGTGAACATCAATTCTTTTCATTAATTACTTATTTAGTTGCACTTAGTCGAGTTTATTTAGGAGATCATTATGTAACTGATGTTACATTCAGTATTATATTTGCAAGAATATACAATATTGTAATTGGAAGCATATTTAGATTATTCTTCTTAATGGCTGCCTAAATACCAATTTAAAATTTTTGTCATCTTCTATAATATTAGATGAATATGGAATGTCATCGAACACTAAATTATCATTATTAACCTTACAAAAAATATTTACGTCAAATTGGATATATAATTTTTCAAAGAGATCGTGAAAAAATTCTTTTATTTTTTTATAAAACATAAAATGATTTTCTAATATTTCAATAATAAAGTCTTTCAGATTTTTCGATTTAATGATATTTGTATCAAATTTATTTAATAATTCTTCAGGAATTTTAGTATTTTCAAACTGATCTATTTTCCAATATCCCGCATTTAATGTGAACAACTGTTTTAAATTTTTAAAAACTTTATTTTTAGAAATATCTTCGTAAAATATTTTTTTATTTTTAAGGTATTCATATAATGATTTACAATAAAAATTAGAATAGTGAGCTAATTGATAATCATGTTTTATTTCTTCATTGTTTGGATTTAAAAGTCTGGAAAAATTTTCGTATTCTCCATTTATATCAAAACTTGAATATCTGAATATTTTTGCTAACTCAATTATAAATAAAAAATCAAAAGTATCAATCGATTTTCTTTCATCATAATAGTAATATTTGTTAAGATTATTTACAATCATTTTATCTCCAAATTCGATATTTATATACGGATAATAATTATCATCATAAATTATAAAAAACATACCATCTCTATTTTTATTTTGATAAAATAAATCATAAGAATCTGTTCCGTCAAACCAATGATAAAATATTCTATATTTTCTACTTTGTTCTAGATGTTTTGAGTACCATTTAATATCTATATAATTCTCAAATTTAATTTTTTCACTATTTAATTTATATTTTTTAATAAAATTATTAATGATTCCAATCTTATCATTTTCTTCTCCTTGTGTGCTAATTTCATCGATAATTTTGTTACTTGAGTCAGTTATTAAATCTATATATGTATCCTTATGAATATCATTTTTTGTATCTATTGTTTCTTTATTATAATTGTTACCAATTAATTCAAATTCATATTTTTTTGTTATATTTTTCTGATAATTTTTATTTATGTGGTAGTATTTGAAGTTTTCATCTTTTGAAGTTAATTTAAGTTTTGAGTTTGGAATAAGTAATATTTCTTCTTCTTTAGGAAATAAAGATAAATTTTCTATTAATATGCATTTTGCTGTTTTTGGATTTATTTTAATTTTAGCAAGAACAACTCCAAATTTAATATCATTTTGGGAAGAATAGAATGGATCTCTAGTAGTTGAAATAAATCCTTTATCAATAAAAGTTTCACCTATTTTTAAGTTTCTAATAAAAAAATCATCCCATATAAATCTGTAAATAAAATATTCTTTATCAACTGTTGGACAATCTAAAATTTTATTAGATAAGATTCTAATCATATTGTAGTAAGGATTTGATTTATCTGAAATAGCATGATTTCTAAGTAAATTATTCATGTAATAACTTCCCATAAAAGAATAAAATGTTATTAGTGCTACTATTTTGTTATCAATTATAAATTTTGTATGATTAAATATTTCTTGAAAAGAAACGTCATTTGATGAAATTTTTTTACAAATCTGATAATGAATTTTTGTATCTGAAATATCAATATTATTTAAATCTTTTTCTTTTATTACTTGCATATTTAATCCTAAATTAATAAGTTCATCTCTACTGTAATATGGTTTGTTGTGATAGAAATATTTATTAAAACTATTTCTTTTACATATTGAAATTTGTAAACCTAATTCAGAACTATTTTTATATAAAGTTTTTATTGATGTATCATATAATATATCTACGTCGTAATTTTCAATAATTTCTAAATTATAAATTAAGTTTTGAGAGTTAGTTTTCTTTAATTTATTATAAATCCAATCTTTAATTTCTTGATTAATAAATCTATAATGGTAATTAACCAACCTTTGATATAGATTTTTTTTACTAATTGGATATATTTTTTCTGAATATATGTCATACATAGGAATATATTCATCATATTTTGATAATTTTTTTTTATCTTCATTTTTGGTTAATTTTAGTTTTCTATTAAAAATTTTTTTTATAAATTCAAGATTAATTTTCATTTTAATATGAATTATAAAATAATATTTGATATTTTTTTATAAGAAAAGTATGTGTAAAACTTTTCTAATAAAAAATTTTTAATGTTTTAAGAAATTGCTATCTTTAATTAATCACTCTACATTAATTGGATGTCCATCTATTGAATAAGTAATTTTTTCTGATGAGTCAAAGTTTTCGATATTTATAGTTCTTTTATATAAAAAATTGTACATAAAAGTACAAAAAGCGGTAACAATTATTAAGTTAATTAATAATTGCGAGTAACAGATATTTATATTGCTGACATTAGTTGCTTCCATATATATAAATGTAGATAATTTATTTAGATTCATTTTTAATGAATCTAAATATTTCTATTTTGCTAAATATAAATGATGGAATAAAGTATGACTTGCAAATATCGAAACTGCAGTTCCTACTAAATAACTCATTTTTATACCATATATTTTATCTACATTAACTTTTAATATTTTTGTTGTTATAGCCCATCCTGTAAATGGTAATAATACCCAAGCTCCACATGTATTATCTTTTGAACACAATGTATCTATTTCTTTTGAATTATTTTTATTACTTTCAACATATAAAAGATATGCCATTGGTAATTGATGAATTAATAAATCACCAATAACTAAAAATGGATATGAAGGTTTAATTTTATAGTTTCCTATCCTTATTATAATCTTTCTTGGATAAATATAAATCATATATCCACCAATTAAGCTTGTAACTATAATTGATGATTTTAATGGATGATTAAATGGAAGTATGTTATTTTTTCCTAATAGAAACCATGAAAAATTCCAAGCTGACCACAGTTGAATCATTATAGTTATTTAGACTTTAATTATTTTTTAATTAATTTTATTCGTTAGAAAAATATTTATATAAAAATTTTGATTTTTAATTAATATGTTGCAACCAATATTCGATCAAAATTAATATCTTTCCATTTTTCAAAATAGAAATATTCTTAGAAATTACAAATATAATCAAAAAAATTGAATATTTATAATTCTAATCTTAAATTAAATTACTAAATATGAGTTGGTCATCAAATAGAATGAAAGAAAAGAAGAATGAATTAGGTTTGAAATCAAGTAATGATTCTAAACCATTAGATGAAGTTAAAAATATCAGTAGGGATAATTCTGATAGAAATAAAATGAAAAG
>JACKZZ010012886.1_pt1 | contig 17839 bp, 15 predicted proteins | sample 8027871 | NCBI WGS metagenome assembly JACKZZ01 (sample SAMN15724774, study PRJNA655200) | protist metagenome | isolation source: fluorescence activated cell sorting (FACS) single amplified genomes of... | place: USA: West Boothbay Harbor, Gulf of Maine | collected 2000-07-19
CGCTACATAAAAGTGGGTAGTCATGCTTTCTTGCATATTCAACTACCTTCTCAGCTTTAGTTTCTGCTATATCCTTACTGTAAATACCACAAATTGCTTTGCCTGACTTATGAACCTCAAACATCACCTTTGTAGCAATAATCCTTTCAAAGTTAAAAAATACTTCTAAAGCTGCTATTACAAATTCCATCGGTGTAAAATCGTCATTATGTAGCACAACTTTGTATAACGATGGTTCATCCAAGTTTGTTGTAACTTCTTCCATGCTTACTGGAGATCTTAACTGTTCGACTTGCTCTAAACTCATACCTTATACCTTTACATATAGTCTATAATTACCATTTTTTCCTTATTTCGGAAAAAAATCTATGATATTTATTAAAAAAATGAAAATAATTTCTAACTAAGTGAGCACCATTTAGCCCTTAACAATTATTGTGACTAAATAACCGAGCCAAGGGCCAAATAATACGCACTGCTGTAAAAAATTAAATCACGGCTGGTTTAAAGTTGCACATTGTAACATATGCTCAATAATTATGCTACCAAATGCTGATGTGCTTAATTCTTGCGCCCCGCTCATCAATCTAGCGAAGTCATAAGTAACTTTCTTTTCAGCTATTGCTCCTTCTATCCCCTTGATTATTAAGTCAGAAGCTTCGTGCCAACCCATATATCTTAACATTAATTCTGCGGACAAGATTAAAGATCCAGGGTTTACTTTGTCCAATCCAGCATACTTTGGTGCAGTTCCGTGCGTTGCTTCAAACATTCCCACTGTGTCACTTAAGTTAGCTCCAGGAGCGATTCCTATACCGCCCACTTGAGCCGCTAAAGCATCAGACACGTAGTCACCATTCAAGTTTAAAGTTGCGATCACGCTGTACTCTTTAGGCCTGAGCAATATTTGCTGTAAGAAAGCATCAGCAATCACATCTTTAATTATAATTTCTTTACCGGTCTTAGGATTCTTCATTACATGCCATGGACCACCATCAAGCGGTGTAGCACCAAATTGTTCTCTAGCAACCTCATATCCCCAGTCCCTAAAGGCACCTTCGGTGAATTTCATGATATTACCTTTATGAACTAGAGTAACCGATGGTTTATCTTGTTCAATTGCATAATTAATAGCTTTTGTGACTAAACGGCTAGTACCTTCTTTTGAAACAGGCTTTACCCCTATTCCACAATTATCTGGGAATCTTATTTTTTGAACGCCCATTTCGTTTTGGAGGAAATCAATTACTTTGGTAGCTTCAGGAGATCCTGCTTGCCACTCAATACCGGCGTAAATATCTTCTGAATTTTCTCTAAAAATTACCATATCAGTATTTTGCGGTTCTTTTAGTGGGCTTGGAACTCCAGCAAAATATCTAACAGGCCTTAGACAAACATAAAGATCTAATTTTTGCCTTAAAGCAACATTTAAAGAACTAATCCCACCCCCAACTGGTGTCGTTAAAGGACCCTTAATTGCAACGATATAGTCTTTAATTGCTGTTAAAGTCTCTTCTGGCAACCATTCATCTTTACCATATACATTAGTAGCTTTTTCACCTGCATAAATTTCCATCCAGTGAATTTTTTTCTTACCTGAATATGCAGCTTCAACAGCAGAATCTACTACTTTTTTCATAACTGGTGAGATATCAACACCAATCCCATCACCTTCAATAAATGGAATTATAGGGTTATCTGGAATATTTAAAGATAAATCTTGGTTAACGGTTACTTTTTCGCCACTTGATGGAACTTGAATATGCTGGAAACCCATAAATTCTCCTTGGTATAGTTTTTCTAAAAAGAAGCTATGGTAGCAATCAAGCCAGCTATCCACAATTAGAATTTTAAGTATAAAAAAAAGGGTAAAAAACCCCTTTTTTGCACTATATGAAAGTTGATTTTTACATTCGAAGTGACTTTATTGCATGAGAAACTTCCAACTCACTAGTATTAACTTCTTCCTTAAGGAGTTCATATTTTTTGCCAACTATTTGTATAAATTCAGTAAGATAACAAGGACTTCCCATGGTGCCAGGTCTTGCTTTAACTTCTTTAACATCTGAATGTGGCAATTTGCTATAACGATTACTTTCGAATAGATCTTGTAAAACTTTAAGCAAAGCCTCAGCATCCTCTGAAGATGCGCACTCAAAACTTGGGGCTTCAAATGCTTTACTCCCCCCTACATTTAAATGGCAAGTCCTACCTGTTTTTACCGTAAAATTCTTAACACCTGACAACTGACTAATAACAGTAGCAATTTCGCTCTTATCCTGCTCCCGCAAAATATCTTCAGTTGTTACAGTAAATAAACTTAGAGATTGTAATCTTTTTATATTATCTTTAGAAAAGAATGAGCAAGCATTCTCACCTTTACTATCTAAAAGATCATCAATATCTTTCTGTATGGATGACAGATCTTTTTGTAATTTTTTTAATTTATCTTTCTCTCCTTCGGAGATGTTATTTTTTCTAAACATAAGTCCCTCTAAATTCTAATTAAAATATCCTTAAATACGCTAGCAAGTCTCACGCGCGAAAGTCAATCAATAAAAACACATTTTACTATAAAGCACATAAATGCTACACTATCTGACTATAATTCACCTAGGTAAATTATGAACACCAATTCAAAAAAACACATAATTGTCGGCATGTCAGGGGGCGTTGACTCCTCTGTTGCAGCTTTACTCTTAAAAGAGCAAGGCCATCACGTGCAAGGCATGTTTATGAAAAACTGGGAACAAGACGATACCGATAGCTTTTGCCCAGCTAGCATTGATATGGCTGACGCTCAAGCTGTGTGTGACAAAATTGGCATAGAGTTATTAAGAGTTAATTTTGCAGAAGAATACTGGGAAAGAGTATTTACTAATTTTTTAAGTGAATATAAAGCAGGTCGCACCCCCAACCCTGATATTTTATGTAACAAAGAAATTAAATTTAAAGCTTTTCTTGAGCATGCCAAGCGCAAAGGTGCCGATTTTATTGCAACAGGCCACTATGCACAAATCAAAGATCATAAGTATCTCTTAAAAGGTTTAGACCAAGGCAAAGACCAAAGTTATTTTCTACATGCCTTAAATGAATCTCAGCTTTCTCAAAGCTTATTCCCTCTTGGCAACATGCAAAAAACAGCAGTTCGTGAAATTGCAGAAAAAGCGGGATTACCAACTTTTCAAAAAAAAGACAGCACGGGAATTTGTTTTATTGGTGAACGTAAATTTAAAGAATTCCTTGAAGACTTTATTCCAGCACAACCAGGTGATATTGTAACTAATGAAGGTAAAGCTATTGGCAAACATGACGGCTTAATGTTCCACACCCTAGGGCAACGCCAAGGCTTAAATATTGGTGGCGTAAAAAACGCACCAGAAGCCCCATGGTATGTAATAGAAAAAGACCAAAAACTTAATCGGCTAATTGTTGGGCAAGGCACTAACAATGCAGCCTTGTTTTCAAAATTCTTATACATAAAATCAGCAAATTGGATAAATAGTGAACCTAAATCTTTTCCTTTTGAAACTTTTGCTAAAACTCGCTACCGTCAGCCCGACCAAAAGTGTATTATTATGAAACTTGAATATAATACATACAAAGTAGAATTTGAAAACCTACAGCGCGCAGTAACCCCAGGGCAATCTGTCGTATTTTATGATGATTTAATATGTCTTGGTGGCGGTGTAATACTCAAAACAGACACCAAAAATTGTAAAACAAACTTATAATAGCTGTCATCCCTGCAAAAGCGGGGATCCATTATAAAATAGATTCCCGCCTTCGCGGGAATGACATTAGAAGGGATAAAAATGAATAATTCTTCCATATTGGCTATATCGCCACTAGATGGCAGATACTGCGATAAACTTTCTAATATTCGCACAACCTTAAGCGAATTTGGCTTAATGAAATTTCGCGTAATAATAGAGGTAAAATGGTTACAAAAGCTAAGCCAAATAAAAAACTTACCCGAAGTTCCAGCGTTCAGCGAATCCGCAAATAAACTCCTAGTAGATATTATTAACAATTTTTCTGAAAAAGATGCAAATCGCATAAAAGAAATTGAAAGTACAATTAACCATGATGTTAAAGCTGTTGAGTATTTTATAAAAGAAAAAATCTCTGAAAATGCTGAATTAAACTCTATTAGTGAATTTATACATTTTGGCTTAACCTCTGAAGATATTAATAATTTAGCATATGCACTAATGCTAAAGACTTCAAAAAATGAATTTATTGTACCGTTAATTAAAGAACTATCTGGCCAATTAAAAAACTTAGCCATAGAAAATTCAGAACTTGCAATGCTGTCCCGCACTCACGGCCAACCAGCAACGCCGACAACCCTAGGAAAAGAAATAGCAAATTTTGCAGCTAGAATTAACAAACAATTACAACAATTAGAAAACACCGATATCTTAGGTAAATTAAATGGTGCAACTGGAAACTATAATGCATTAGCAACATCATGCCCTGAAACTGATTGGTTAAAAGAAAGCGAAGAATTTGTAAAAAGTTTGGATCTTAATTGGAACAAATATACAACTCAAATAGAGCCACATGATTATATTGCAGAATTATTTTCTAGTATAATTAGAATTAACAATATCTTGATAGATTTTAATCGCGATATGTGGAGTTATATTTCGTTAAATTACTTTAACCAAAAAAACCTTGCGAATGAAGTTGGCTCATCAACAATGCCACATAAGATAAATCCCATTGACTTTGAAAACTCTGAAGGCAATCTTGGAATTAGCAATGCGTTACTTGAGCATATGGCAAATAAATTGCCGCAATCAAGATTCCAAAGAGACCTTACAGACTCAACAGTCTTACGCAATATGGGAGTAGCTATAGCTCACTCTTTAATCTCCTACAAGGCAACAGCCAAAGGCCTTAGCAAACTAGCAGTAAATCATGAAGTCATAACTATCGATTTACAGAACCACTATGAAGTACTAGCAGAAGCAGTACAAACTGTAATGCGGCGCTACGGCATAGAAAAACCCTATGAAAAGCTCAAAAACTTTACCCGCGGCAAACAAATGACTAAAACCATGCTGGCCGATTTTATTGCAGAACTACAACTCCCTGCTGATATAAAAAACAATTTGCTAGAAATGACCCCAGAAACCTATATTGGATATGCCGCCAAACTTGCTAAAGAGGTATAATAAAAAGAAGACAATGCAAAAGCTGCATTAAAAAGGCTAACCTGGTAAAAACAAAGGGAAAAATATGCTAGGCTCTTTTAGAAAAAAGCTTTTTGACAAATTCACCCAATGGCTAATAAAAGAGCCGCCAATAGGTGATCAACACCCGTGTGATTTTAACCGAATTAAATATGAAATCAGACCAGGTGACGTTTTACTGGTAGAGGGTCGCAGCAGAATTAGTTCAGTAATCCGTACAATCACCCAAAGTTCTTGGACACATTCAGCACTATACATTGGCAGATTACATGATATAGAAGATCCAAACTTACGCAAAAAAGTTGCCCTATATATGAAAAAACGTGGCAACTTCAGGCTGGTAATTGAAGGACTAGAAGGCAAAGGCATAACATTATCCCACCTCAAAAAATATAAAAACCACCATATAAGAATATGTAGGCCCATAGGATTAGCTCCAGCAGATGCTGATATAGTTGTCAGCTATGCAATAAGATCCCTAGGAAAACCATATAACACACGCCAGGTTATAGATTTAGCTAGATATTTATTACCATGGTCAATTTTGCCAAGGCGCTGGGGATCTAGTTTGTTTAAAAATACAATTGGAGAACAGCCAAGTGCTATTTGCTCTTCTTTAATTGCAGAAGCATTCACCAAAGTTAAGTTTCCAATTTTGCCTTTTTTAACATTAGACAAAAAGCAAAATTTAGAATTAATACAACGCAACCCCCACCTTTTCACTCCAAAAGATTTTGACTATTCACCTTATTTTGAGATTATCAAATACCCATTATTTGATCCTAAAACTCCACTACCCTACTATAGGCGCCTACCTTGGTCCAAAGACGGAGTTGTGCACGAGGACCAAGGCATAATACGAGATACAACATCAGAAAATACAAAACCACAGCCTAATAAAGAAAGTACATTTCAAAAAGGTAAAAAAATACTAGGAAACATCTTACACAAAGGTCAGAGCAAAAAAGAAGCTGAAGAGCAAGAAGATAATATCTCAAAACCTGAGACTGACTAAGAAAAATTATATAACTAATATTTTTGTTTTGGAGATGATGATGTCTAAAAAACTTTATATCTTTTTGCTTTTACCAGGAGTTTCATTTGCCTGGGTTTGTCCAAATAATTTTAATCAAATTGTCCCAGGGGATACCATAGAGCAAGTTGTAAGCCAGTGCGGTAAGCCAAAAAAAGAAACTGTAACCCAAGCTGCTCCATCAGGACCACAAGAATGGCAGTACTTTGTTCAACCTAAACAATCAATGCGAGCATCTCAAAGATCAAAAAGTGAAGCTGGAGGTGCAAATGTAAGAATGACAATTGCATTTGTAGAAAAAAAAGTTATTAATATAACAGTTCAAGGTTCAAGCTTAGCGAGCACAACTATTTGTGGCCCCACGGTAAGTGTTGGCGATACAGATAAATCAGTTGAAAGAAATTGTGGTACACCTACTTTCATACAAAGACAAGAATCAGAAAAAAACAAAGACCCTGTAGAAGTTATCGAATATAAATATAACACTGCACCACCTAATACTTTAATTTTTGAAAATGGGCTTTTAAAAGAACGCAAATAATATAACCAAAAATTTAATACTGGTGTTTCAAACAAAAACAATGATTCCAATTTTTGTCCTCAAAAAGTACTAAATTCAATTTCTCATCCCAAAATATTTACATAAAACTCTTTAGCGGTATAATAGTCCTCGTGTGGCTCCTTAAGAACTATAAAGTGAATTACTGTTATAAAATATAGCAGCTAGGGGAAAATATAATGCCAACAGTTATTGAAGAAATCCCCACAAGGAAGTCATCATGTACTGTAATAATGGAATATTTATACAACAAAGTACTTAGATCACCAGACTCGGATGATCCAATAAGTCCTTCTTACCCCTTATTATCAAAATCTACGGTAAACAGCACATCCTCTACAGTAAAAAAACCCATACAAAATAAAACTCAACAAGAATTTAAGCGCGGCATTGTTCATATTGGCGATGGATTTAATACCTCAAGTAGCTCAACAGATAGAAAACATTCTCCAATCACAAAAAGAAAGCACAATGACTTTTTCCCAAAACCCCCACCCAAATCTCCACCAAAAGAACGCTATAGTGTTAATGATTATGAAAAACAAGAAATCCTGAGACGCATCATTGAAGACGATGAAGACATTGGAAAACTAATCGGTAAAATACAAGAAGAAAAAGCTAAAGCAGAAAAAAACAAAAAAACCCCCAGCCTTTGGAAAAAAGTTTCCACAACAGAAAGAACACTGTTAATCATAAGCAATATTATGCCTTCAATAGGTGTAGGATTTAATTATTCAACCGGAATAGTCTCAAAACTTACTGCGGATGTAGTAGCTGGTGGAGCAGGTATAGCAATCGCTGGTGGGCCGCTAACTTTAGTTACAATCAGTTGCCTTGTTCTTGCTGCAGGGGTTGGCTTTGCTTTTTATAGACTCGCTACCAGACCTTCTATTATTGAAATTGGCAATACTCTTAATCGCATTGAAATAAGCAAGCAAATGAAGGATTTATTAGAATGGCAAGTTCAACATGCGCAATACAAGGCTTTCCGATCTCTTGTGAGATTTCAACTAGACATTGAAAACTTCGAAAGACGATTAGGGTATATTAAAACTGACAAACAGCAAACAGACTATGCGGCAAGAATTAGAGCTTTAAAAGATAAACAAAATGAATTCATTGACTACCTAATAGGTGAAACGGATTTTAAACCTAACTTTGAAAATATAAAAAAGCTACCTAATATAGGTAACAAGCTAGACTCAGATATAGAAAAACATACAAACAAATACCAAGTAATAAGAGAATTTAGACGTAACAATATTAAAAAATTAATAACAAAAACCACAACAAACATAAATAAGAGACATACAAATCCATATATAATAAAGGATGAAAACCTTGATCTTGCATGTAGAGAATACCAGTCAGAAATTATAGCTTGCTGCCCAAAAACCAGATCTAGAAAAGTCAATATACAAAAACCAGCTTCGAGGGGCTCAAGTATATATGCAGGCGTTGGGGCTTTCTTATCATCTTACGGCTTAGGCATGGGTTTCCTAGGAATAATAACTGGCTTTGGATTTGGAATAGGAGCCACACCACCAGGTTTAATTATTTTAAGTATAGCTTTAGTCGTAGGCAGCGTTATAGGTACAGCAAGCTACTATCTTAGAAAACAAAGCAGTAAGCGCAACCAGGAACTAGAAACCTTAAAAGTAGATATTAAAAACTATGTACAAAATAATAAACACCTTGAAAGAAGAATTCGCAAGACGGCCGAATTGAGAAGCCAAGTTGAAAGAGAAATGTCAGTAATAGAAAGAGAAAAAGATTATCAGCTTGATAAAAAACCTGATGATTATTCACCAAACTCACCATCCATATCAGAAAAATCTATATTCCGTAACCCATCATCAGAGGTTGGGCCAAACTATAACGAACACACAGATAGAGTACTTTATCAAGCCGATGGATTTCACACTAACCCACCCCGAACCGCTATTGGATAGCAGAAACTATAAATACAACTTGCTTAGCAGAGTCATTACCATCCCAAGGTCTTGAGTATGCAAATTCAATATTCCTTTGCTGTGGAACTTTAAAAGCATCAGCACTAACTTTAAATCTCCATACATCTAAACCTGGAGCTCCGGCAACTTTGCCAGTGCCTGGCTCATAGGTATAACTAATAGGTTTAAAAAAACTATTATCATACTCTTTTAAAAACCAAGAGTAGCCGGTTGTATGATTGGACTTAAGCTTGATAACAAACTCATTGTTTCCAGATGTTACAATAATTCCTAGCTTTTCTTCGTTATAATAATCAGTTTTATCAGCTGCAGAAAATACTACCGTAGTTACTAATAGTAAAATACCAGTTAGAAAATACTTTAAGCTAGCCATCATTTCTCTCCTTGATTTGGCATTGACTGGGCAATTGTAATTTCACGAAGCTTAGCCAATAGAGCCACATGAAAAACTTTATCTATTGAAACATCACAAGGCAAATACCAAAATCGTTTATCAGCGAATGGTTTACATTTAACAGCATCTTTTTCTGTCATTAAAATTGGAAACTTGTCTTGAAAATCAAAGTCTTTTGCGCAATACGCATAATGATCAGGGAAAATATGTTCAATAACCTCAAATCCTTTAGCTCGTAAATCTTGAAAAAACCTTCTAGGATTACCGATACCTGCAACTGCATGGACAATTTTATTAGTAAAATCTTTTATTGGCATATTAATTTCAGCATCTTGGACCGCTGCAATATTATTTGCAACTAATTGCATACTTAACCCACCACTTGAAGCCTTGCCATGCTGTATTACGAAATCAACGCTTTTTAATCTTGATGGCGCCTCACGCAAAGGACCTGCTGGTAAAAAATGTTTATTACCCAATTGCCTTTCAGCATCAACCACAGCGATTTCAATATCTCTTTGCAGTTTGTAATGTTGCAATCCATCATCAGATATTATGATATCAACATTGCTTATTGATAAGAGCTTATTTAAAGCTTTAACTCTATCTGTACAAACCACAACAGGGCATGAACTGCGTTCTTTTAATAATATAGCTTCATCACCTACAATCTTTGTAGAAGAGTTCAAATTCACTTCGATAGGCTGGTTTTGTTTCTCACCACCATAGCCACGGCTTATAATCCCAGGTTTCAAACCTTGGGAGCGCAGAAACTTTGCAAGCCATATAACAAGTGGAGTTTTGCCTGTCCCGCCAACTGTAATATTACCTACAATTATTACAGGGACTTTTGCTTTATAACTTTTCAGAATTTTACATTTATATAAAAGCTTTCTAGCTGAAACTATTATTTTAAAAATATATGATAGTGGCAATAATAAAATTGCCAAAAAAGTGGTTTTACTGTTGTACCAAAATTCCATTAAACTACTAACTCCGGTTCTTTAAATTGCATTTTATATAGTTTTGCATAAATACCATTATGTCCTAATAATTTACTATGACAGCCAGACTCAACTATTGAACCTTTATCAAAAACAATTATCTTATCTGCATGTTCAACTGTTGACAGTCTATGAGCAATTACAAAGGTTGTTCGCTCTTTCATTAATCCTTCAAGTGCTTTTTGAATGTATCTTTCAGATTCAGTATCTAGTGCAGATGTTGCTTCATCTAAAATTAAAATTGGCGCATCTTTTAATATTGCTCTTGCAATAGCGATTCTTTGGCGCTGACCACCTGATAACAATATGCCGTTTTCGCCAACTAAAGTATTAATACCCTCAGGCAGATCTCTTATAAAATCTGCTGCATAAGCCGCTGTTGCTGCGGCATAGATCTCGCTTTCTGTGGCACCACGTTTACCGCCGTATGCAATATTATTTGCTACAGTGTCATTAAATAATACTGTATTTTGTGAAACTAATGATATTTGGCGCCTTAAGTCTCGTAACTTGTAATCTCTTGTAGGTATACCATCTAAAAGAATTTCACCAGAATAATTTGCATAAAACAAAGGTAGGATATTAACCAAAGTTGATTTACCACTACCAGAGTGACCAACCAGAGCTATTACCTCACCAGAATTCACCTTCAGGTTTATGTTTTTCAATACTTGCTTTTTGCCAAAATAAGAAAAATCTACATCCTTAAATTCAACCTTACCGTTAGATCTTATGATGGTTTCACTGCCTGTATCTTTCTCTGGAACCTCGTCTAAAAGTTCGAATACATTTTGCGCGCCAGCTAAACCACGATAAAGTTTATTTTGCATAGAGGTTAAGTCTTTCATAGGCTTTAATAATGCAAGCATTGCGGCAATTATTGCTACAAAGCCACCCGGAGATAGAACCTGGGTAGATATATCTAAGGTTGCAATATAAACTGTAACCGATAATGCCATTGCAGCCAGCAATTGTACCCCAGAAATACTCCAAGCTCTTGATGCTACAACTTTCATTTCTCGTTGGCGGTTTTCTTTTGCTGCTTGATTGAACTTTGCTTTTTCACTTTCTTGACCATCAAAAGCACGAACAACCTTATATCCAGTAATGTTTTCTTCAGTTCTATGAGCTAGATCTGCTATTGAATCTTGAATTCCTAAACTTAAACGTCTAACCCTTAAGCTTGTAAATCGCATAACGCCCATGATTAATGGAATTATGACAAAGTACATTAGAGATAGCTTCCAGCTAATGGAAAACATTACTACAAGCAAACCAATTACATAAAAGGTAGATTGCACTGCAGTAGTAATAACATCCGCACTTGAGTTTGCAATTTGTTCTACACTATACAAAACCACAGACTGAACTTGACCTGTAGTAGAGTTATCAAAAAATTTGGCTGGTAATTTTTGTAGATGGGCAAATAACTGTTGACGAAGTACCATTATTACATTTCTTGAAACATATGCAATAAAATAATTCGAGAAAAAACTCGCGACCCCTCTAAAGGTAAAGGCAACCATTACCATAACGGGCGCCCACTTCAAGAAGTCACTGTTCTTTTCAACCAAACCTTCATTCAATAAAGGTTTCAAGAAATATATAAACCAAGAATCAATACCAGAATATACTACGCTACCTAACAGCGCTACGACCAAAAACGGCCAGTAATTGCGCACATACTTGAATAGTCTAGAATATACCTTACCAGCATTGGCAATACTCTTGGGTTTGGGTTTAGAATGATGCATAGACTTTAATTTTATATTATTTAACACAAGATATTAACATATTTTATTTACAAACAGTAAGCAGATGGCTTAAATAATTGGAGAAAACATGACCGAAACACTTAATATGAGAGATTTATGTGCAATAATTGAGGAATCTTTTGAAAAAAGGCAAAATATAACAGCAGAAAACGTTTCTGATGAGACTAAAAAAGCTGTGGATACTGCTATAGAACTACTAGACTCAGGCAAAGCTAGAGTTGCTGAAAAAGTTAATGATGAATGGCAGACAAATCAATGGCTTAAGAAAGCTGTGCTACTTTATTTTAAAGTTTATGACAATAAACATATAGATGGTGGCTTCACCCACTTTTATGACAAAGTTCCTCTTAAGTTTACCGCAGAAAACGTTGCTACTGCAGGCCCCAGAATTGTTCCGCCAGCAATTGCCAGAAAGGGTAGCTACATTGCAAATAATACAATTTTAATGCCTTCATACGTCAATATCGGTGCATATATTGATACAGGTACCATGGTAGACACATGGGCCACAGTTGGCTCTTGCGCGCAAATTGGTAAAAATGTCCATTTGTCAGGAGGCGTTGGCATTGGCGGCGTTTTAGAGCCAATCCAAGCAAACCCAACAATCATTGAAGATAATTGCTTTATTGGTGCACGCTCTGAAATAGTAGAAGGTGCTATTGTTGAAGAAGGTTCAGTTATTTCAATGGGAGTTTTTATTGGGCAAAGCACAAGAATTTACAATCGCTTAACAGGCGAAATAACGTATGGCCGCATCCCAAAAGGCTCGGTAGTAGTGCCTGGAAACTTACCGAGCAAAGATGGAAAATATAGTTTATACTCTGCAATAATTGTTAAACAAGTTGATGCTAAAACTTTAAAAAAAGTTGGCATAAATGAATTACTTCGAGAAGCAGAGGAAGCATAATGTCAGAATGTTTAAAATTATTAAAGGAACTAATAAAACTAGAATCAATCACTCCAAACGATGCTGGTTGCCAAGAGCTGATAGCTGAAAGATTAAAAAATATTGGCTTTAACATCGAGAATATGAAATTTGGTGAAGTTGATAATCTTTGGGCCCGTTATGGCACTAAACCACCTTTAATAATTTTTGCAGGACATACAGACGTTGTACCAACAGGTCCACTCGATGCTTGGGACTCCCCGCCGTTTAAACCTACAGTAAAAGATGGTTTTTTATATGGTAGGGGTTCTTGCGACATGAAAAGTGGTCTTGCTGCAATGATTATAGCTGCAGAAAACCACATAAAAGCTAATAAAAAATTCAACGGTTCTATTGGCTTTTTACTAACAAGTGACGAAGAAGGTCCAAGCATTGACGGCACCCAAAAAGTTATTAAACAACTTTTAGATAGCGACGAAAAAATTGACTATTGTATAGTTGGCGAAGCAAGCTCAGAAACCCAGCTTGGCGATCAAATCCGCGTAGGGCGCAGAGGCTCACTACATGGCAAATTAATTGTTCATGGCCAACAAGGGCATATTGCTTACCCGGACAAAGCTTTAAATCCAATCCACGCAGTCTCCCCTGCCATTCATGAACTAAGCACAACTACCTGGGATGCAGGCAATGAATTTTTTCCACCAACCACTTTTCAAATTTCAAATATCCATGCTGGCACCAGCGCAACAAATATAATTCCAGGAGTCCTGGGCTTATTATTTAATTTTAGATTTAGTACAGAATCTAATGTTTTAGATCTACAATTTAAAGTAAATCAAATCCTAGAAAGCCATAACTTAAAGTTTGATCTAGAGTGGGACTTATCAGGCTCGCCTTTCTTAAGCAATCAAGGTGACTTAACTAAAGCTGCAGTTGATTCAATTAAAGATTTAACTGGAATTACCCCAAAACTTTCAACAGGTGGCGGTACCTCTGACGCAAGATTCATAGCACCCACTGGCGCTGAAGTTATTGAAATTGGCCCTGTTAACAATTCTGCGCATGAAATCAATGAAAGTGTAAAAATTTCTGACCTAGAGACTTTAACTAAAATTTATGAAAGCATCCTGGCAAAAATAGTTATACCTGAGGAACTTGAGATACCGTCAACAGATGAAAATATTGCTGTAGGCTCTCAAACAAAATAAAAATGAGATTGTTACACAACAAAGGGAGCAAAATTTAATCACCTTTTCTCATGAATTTATAATTCCAAAGACCCCCGCAATTAAGTTGCGGTCTCCTCTTAATTAAGGTAATCTATCGCACCTTCTGGAGAGGTGTCCGAGTGGCTTAAGGAGCACGCCTGGAAAGTGTGTGTACGTGCAAACGTACCGAGGGTTCGAATCCCTCTCTCTCCGCCAGTTTTTTATTCGCTAAAAGTTTTCGCTGCATTTCCTGCAGCTTCAAAAGCCCTTCAGTACCCATTGGCTTTAGCGCGTTTTAGCTGCTTTGTCATTAATTTTCTTCTCTTAGAAAATCAGAGATATCAATAACTCTATAAAAATAATCACTAATGGCAACATTGCTAGATACGCCACCGATATGAAACAAGACTGGAATTACGGCAAATCCTCTGGGAACTTTTAATGCTGTTACCTTATCTTGAACCTCGGATATAATATCTGCTCCTAATTCTCGGCGTTTAAATTTAAATTCACAAACAAATAGGTTTTTAGTTGTAGTTTGAATTAAAAAATCAATTTGGCAACCGGCCTTAGTAGTTGATTTTGACTGCCTAAATGGACCACTAGCAATAATATCAGCTGGATTAATACCTATGCTTCCCAGTAGCATATTTCTATTTTGCAAAAGCAATTGTTCTAGCTGCAAACCAATATGCGCTTCAAATCCAGGTAAACTTGATATAGCCGTATTCTGAAAACCATTTAAATCGATTTTGTTTCGCTGAGATTCTATGAGCTTTAAATAGAAACGCATGTAGGGATCACAAATGCGATATAAACTCTGCTTAAGTGGTTTATTCGTTTTAAATGACCAAAGATCTTGTCTCGAAACAAAACCAGCAACAATCAAATGCTCCATAAAGCTGCTTAAAGTACCGCTGTGAGGAAATCCTGTGATTTTGCGTATATCAGCCAGTGTTTTCATGCCATCCTTTAGGCTATCAAGAATTTTTTTATAAGAAGCGCCTTTACCATTAAATAAATCGTGAAAAATGCGATCAAACTCTAAAACCAGCAAACTATCTTTTTCAAAGCACAATTGCTTAATTAAATCATCAGCTGTTTGACCCGGTGTAATTTGCTCTAGATACCAGGGAATTCCACCCAGAATACTGAGTAATTTATACGTATCGTAATCAGATCCTTGAAAGCCTGATGAACGAAGCAGCTTATTAGCATCTCTTATTGGAAGCGGCTCTAAAGTAATAGTAAGGTTAATTCTGCCAAAAAATGCCGTGCTTTTTAAAATATTTTCTTCAATCCATGTTGACACTGAGCCACAGAAAACAACCATAACTGGTAGTTGTTGTTTATCCCACCAAGCTTTTAATTTAGGAATAAAACTTGAATCTTTAAAGCCCATCCATGAAATTTCATCAAATAGAATGATGTCACTGGACTTAATATGAGTGCTTAAATGTTCAAAAGCATCGCTCCAATCTTGGAATGTAAAAGGTGGCAATTTTAAGTGCGTTGCAAGCTGGCGTGCAAAATGATTGCGCTGACTTTGATCATCCATGCCTTCTTGTGGGGCAAGCCCTGCAAAATCCCAGAGTCTATTTTCTGGGTGTAATGATGAAAAGAAATTAATTAATCGGCTTTTACCGACTCTTCGCCTGCCTTTAACGACAACTAAATTAGGTGTTTTTTTCTTATGAAGCGCTTTTAAACGATCTAACTCATTTTTTCGACCAATAAACACCTGTACTGCCATAACAACCTCTTATGCTCTATTTGCTGATAATGTTATAATGAGACCTCACCCAGGTCAAGATAATTTGCTCAAAACGCACTTTCATTCAAAATGAGATAAACCCAAATCTTTGGAAAGCTACTACCAAAACACTCCTCGACCCAGGAATCTTTTGACTTGAGCACGAAATTTTAGTAAACTTGCATATAATATTAGTGGCAGAATGAATTTCAATGCAGGTAAACCATGTGGATCAGAGAACATAGCAAATTTTATCTAAACACACCCCCTGAGGCAATTTGGAAAACATGGGTAGATATAAATAACTGGCCAAGCTGGCACGGGGATCTGGATTACTGCAAATTAGATGGAGACTTTAAGGTTGGCAATCACTTTATGCTTAAGCCTAAAGGCGCTCCAGAGGTTAAAATTATGCTGACTGAAATTAATGAGATGCAAAACTTTACTGACTGCACAAAGTTCTTCGGTGCCAAAATGTATGACACCCACAGCATGGAAGTTAAAAATGATGGATTACTTCTATCTAACAAGCTAGTGGTTACTGGCCCTTTAAAATGGCTTTGGATAAAACTTGTGGCAAAAAATGTAGCTGATACTGTTCCAGATGAAATGGACGCCCTCGTCAATCTTGCCAGAATAAAGGGTTGAGTAAAATGACAAATGCACCATTTAGCTTTGACTCGCCTAAAGATAGCCCTGGTTTCTTGCTCTGGCAAACAACTATTACGTGGCAGCGCCTAATTAAAAAATCTTTAGAGCCACATGATATTTCGCATGCCCAGTTTGTCATTATGACTATCTTACTTTGGTGGCAAAAGCAGAAAAAAGACGTTACTCAAATTGATATTGTTGGAATGTCTAAACTGGATAAGATGACGATTTCAAAATCATTGAAAAAACTTGCTGGCATGGGGTTAGTAACAAGACTCGAAAACCAGGAAGACACAAGGGCTAAATCGGTTCAATTAACAAAATTGGGAGTGGCTTTGGTTCAGAAGTTGGTACCAATTATAGAAGGTGTAGATGCTGTATTTTTTGCTCATCTAAAAGAGAAAGAAGAAAAAGATTTGATTGTAATTTTACATAAATTAACGGTTAAAGCTGATGCTAACAAAACCTAAACTTGATGACCAAGAAATTATTCAGTGCTTGCTAAACGCCTATGATCTAAGAAAGGGTTTATGAGGTCTTCACTCAATCACTCTTATAATCGAAAAATTGCAGTTTCATAACCACTTCAGTATCATTAGCTCAAATACACACAAAGGAATGAAAAATGCCTTCTATAAAAGACAATTTAAGTGCATTTACTGACGCAATAAAAAACAGCTTACCAATCAAATGTGATCAAGATGGTAATTGGGGCTTTGAATCAAAGTGTGAATCTACCAGCAAACTATTTTATTCAAAACACAAAGATAAAAACTCAAGCACCATGCTTAAAGCTTTCCTAAAGGTTTTTGATGAATTAGAAAAAACACCTGTAGAATTTAAAAACTCAACAAGAATTACTCAACCTCAATATAAAAAGTTTTTATTATACATAGACGCAGCCATTGCACTCAAAGATTCTCTAAAACCCAGTCAGATCACAGCAAAAAATTTGCTAAATAGACGTATCACAGGCTTAAAGTATAGAATAGAAAAGATTCATGGTGGTTTTGACAAAGCTACAGAACAAGACGAAGATACAATTAATATCATGTTAAAAATTGTAGCGCACTGGAAAAATAGTCAAACACTATACCCAGAAAAAGACAAAGCATTAACCAAAGAAGATATAAGCAAAATTAAAGAAGCTTCACACTACCCACACTTCATCAAGTTAATATTAAATGATAGCAAACTTTTAAATGTATTTTTAAAATGGTCAATAAGAGATAATAACAAAACTCCTATATTTATAGAGTTCCCTGCTACAAGTGATTTACTACATAAATCAAACATAGATAAACGAACTGGATACTTCAATCCTGACTTATTAACAATCAAAAAAGGTAGCATTAAAGATATAACCTTACCATTCTATAATGGCGATAAATCGGAGCTTATA
>JACKZZ010021342.1_pt1 | contig 17839 bp, 29 predicted proteins | sample 8027871 | NCBI WGS metagenome assembly JACKZZ01 (sample SAMN15724774, study PRJNA655200) | protist metagenome | isolation source: fluorescence activated cell sorting (FACS) single amplified genomes of... | place: USA: West Boothbay Harbor, Gulf of Maine | collected 2000-07-19
GGCGTATCGAGATAGTGGTACTTGCTTCGGACCCAACGATCGACCTTCTCACTAAGCGTGTAGAATGCCAGCACACTATTGCCGACTTGTTGAATAAGGCTGAATTCTCATCTCGTGTGCATGTAGGAGTCTGCTTTCAGTATGATGGGGTGCGCGACAATTCCTCGTGCTTCGGAGAGTGGCCTCAAGAAGAGTTTCCAGGCCAGGTGCGTGTGAAATGCCCACTATCCTTGACCTAATCGCGATAGATTGTTGTAGATCGTGTACCACATACTGATGCAAAGGGTCCCTGTTGGGCACGGTACCGAACCCAACAATTATACCAAAACCAGACGCACTACCTTTCTGTTGACTCGCATATGCGATTTGTCCAGGACTGGGATACTTTGCTCTTAGCCATGCTTGAGCAATGTGAGAGCACCAGCAATTCACGAGCTGTGCTTACTACTTACCCCCTCGATTACCACTTGCCCAACACCCTGTCTACGGAGACAAGGCCACTCGCAACGTGTGCGAAAGAGTTTGGTAGTGATCACATGCTGAGGTTGACTGGCCGATTGTTAAACGAACAACAGAGGTCGGTGTGCGTACGGAAGTCATCTCATCGCTCACTCATGTAGTAAACCGATATCATCTCTCTTTTGGGTGGCAGGGTTTTCATTTTCTTCGGCCTCTCTGCTTAAAGAGGTGCCCTATGACCCCCATCTCGAGCACGTGTTCTTTGGGGAGGAGAGTAGTATGTGCGTGCGCTTGTGGACGAGCGGATACGATTTTTACGCTCCTTCTGTACCTGTGGTGTACCATTTATGGGAGAGAGAGCACCGTCCATCGTTCAGGTAGACTTAATGCGTACGGCGACTGTGGAGCGCCCTCTCATTCAGCATAGGGAGAACGGACTGCACGACGAAGCAGCGGTGAAATCTATGCTGCGTGTGAAGTCTGTGCTGAAGATGCTTCCCGAGAGCGAGTGTGTGGACTTAGATACGTACGGTAGCGGGACTACTCGCTCACTTGAGGAGTATGAAGCGTTTGCTGGTGTGTGCTTTCGTAAGGGAGAGATATTAGAGAGAGCGAAGTGCGGAGGACTTGATCGGAGTCAATTTTACGAGGAGAGAGTGAATGATGCGCTATCACTGGTCATGGCGATGATGAACAAAACGTGAGTACGTCGAAAGAAAGAGGAGTGTGTGCAAAATAATGTATAAAGGTATTACAACTCCACACTTCGGAGCGCGCGATCGGGTAAGAATACATCGCTATCGAAGAGAACCATCTCTCCTTCACCTTCAACAGATTCACTCGTCACGATGCGTTTCACATCTATAAACAAATCGGAATGGAATCTACTGCTGCTTCTGCCTTTGAATACATTGTGCTTCTTGCCTATCGACACATGCATGCCTCGCATACGCTCGTATGCGGTAATGTTATCCACAATCTGGAGGTCAGGAAAGAGACGCGCGACACCAGCGAATGTACCTTATCCTTAGTGAGCGCATCATTAAGGCCCAGACCGCACTCTCTGACCCAGACTTCTTCTTCTTCCGCTCTAATCTCATCAAGCAGCTCGCTAAACTCGATGGGGGTGTTTTCACCAACTCCAACAACGATCCCCTTCTCAATGATAATCTTGAAAGGCTGGGGTGAAACAAACAGGTGCTTCGTTTTATCAGCGAAGGAGAAGACCATAAGCTCACCCGACACTTGCGTCAAGTCTTTACTCTCACTTATCACTTCTCCGACAGGGAAAGTTCCTCCGACGTTCTGTATGTCCGTGTAATCCCCAACATTGAGTAGAGTCTCCTCCATCCCTCCTGTGTAGACGAGTGGCTTGACGTCTTCACCATGACACTCAACTACGACCCTTTTAGCTCCATCAAGCTGGGCTAAGAGCTTGAATATAGAGGAGGAGCAGGCTAAATGCAGGAGAGGAATCGTACCCTTCACTTCTTTAGCAATGGGGGCATAGTGCTCAGGGTCGAAAGCAAGTGAGTTCAGATAATTCAGATAATTATGTGGCTTGACATCTACCCATGTCAGAAAACGACATCGGATCAGCTAACACCTTCACTTCCCCGCACACGTACCTGACAAAAACTTGTGATCTACATTCTTGATCCCTTTAGAAAACAAAGTGGCACGAAGGCGGTAGTTGTTCCCGAGTTTGAAGGTATACTCTTCATCTTGCACTGTCACCAACAAGTCGTCAGGGCGAAGCACAGAGATTTCAATATGGATGTCTTCTGCACTATCATTCGCGAGATCCAATACACGAATCAGGGGTCTAGCTGTGATACCACTCTCTGCGTAGGCTTTAGCTAGGGCTCGCTGAAGCGGTGTGTCACCTTGGGTGAGGATGAGGAGTTTTTCTGGGAATTTGTGATACACTGCCTTATTCAAGATCACTTGAATGTTCTTTTTCGCGTGTTTTAAGAGCGTCTTGCGCAGTGTGAGGGAGTTTTAGCTAAGAAGGCGGAGGGCCAACAAGGTGGGTCAGTGTACCTCAAAGTTCGCCGTCGCGGCTGGGGCGCAGTATCGGCGCCTTACAAGCACATTTTTGGAGCTTCGCTTGGTCAAAAACTTGACGGTGGCCAGCATGGAAAACGAGAGTGAACTCAGAGCTGACCAGTTGGCGCCATCGAGGGAGTGACCATTGACACCTCCCTGTCCCCTGGCTCGTCCACGTGTACGAGAATACGAGAGCCATACACTAATCAAGCGTCTTCGGCTTCCTGCCCGGTCTTCCGTGTGCAGGAGAAGGAAAACGCCGACGTCTGATAGGGGCATGGTCATCACACGGTGTATGTACAGCCACACCTACTTACCCATTCTCGCGACTACGCCCACCCCAACAAAGTGCTGCTTCCATGCATCTCGCGCCCCAGCTGTATCGAATATCATCTGGTGCATAGTTTGCGGAAGAATCAGCTTCATGACTAACTCAGACTTCGACACATCTACCATCGTATTCTACATAAGTGAGGAGCGCACACAACGCGGAATCACTCACGCATACTTTCAGATTGACCGTGTGCACCAAATGGTACTGTCGCTTTTTCTTGGGGATCGGATTCTTCTTGCAAATCAACAGAACATCTGAGAATAGTACGAAGAGACGCATTTTATCTTTCTTCTTGCCCTTCTTCAATGCCTTGTACTTAACAAATTCAGACACCACCAAGGTCCGTTCGTCGTTGTACATGCTCTGCGTTCGCGTGAGATCTAGCTTCAAGGAGCACACCCCACACACACTCAAGCACACTCTACTCACCACACTCCTCTCACACTTACCTCAGGAAGACCAGAAATTGTGTCTAGGGTCTCCATTACTTTCGCAATATTTTCTACTGTACGTCTCCTCTCATTAATGAAGGTCACTACTTCCTGCACATATCAACCGCTTTTCGCACCCGCCACTTACAAATATAAAACGCGCCCACAACCGCACATAAACACACACACGCACACCCACAGCGCACATTTATAGCAGCCATGGCTTCGAGAAGCACTCCATGGCCCTCGTACAATGGGGGAGTATACTTTATGGTTTCCTAATGGGTGAATCAGTCGTTGCGTACCACAGATTGCACACACAAGTGTTTCGTACCCTCAAAAGTAACTCATACTTCGGCAAACGCTGTACAGGCATGATTAAGAATGCAGATAAACTTAATTGCTTCCGTTCAGCTTGTTCTTCAATGAAACGTGCGAATTCCTACGAAAATGAGCAATACACTTCATCTGAATGAGGGCTTTCACGTACCGGAGAATGAGACGTTGCCCAAGTAAGCGTTTTCATACTCTGCGAGTAGTTGTTAACATAGCGAGTGTACGTATAACGAAGTGTTGGGGCCATATTTAGCAACACGCTTCCTATCGCTCTTACATCAGGACATCCTGACGGCAAAAAACAATTCGACAATTGCGAGACGAGATCAGAGCTGGGGAGTAAGAGACCACCCTACATTGACTGCTGAGAATAAGAGAGAATGAAACGCGTACCTGACTGATATGAGGAATTCCAAGTTAGAGAAAATGAGAGGTAATTTACCGTCATCAATACTCTTCACAGTCACACTCAAGCGCTCGAGAGGTTCCTAGAGAAGTGAGAGATGCCCTTAAGTGCCCTCAGGCGCGTATATGAGACGCGAGCACACCTTGAAATCAGTCTTAACCATACGCAAGTTCGTTAAGTAGCTGCTCTCAGTCTTTCTGATTTCTTCGCATGTCATGCCCACGAATCGCAAGTTGCGTGCTTCTTCCATGCACATGTACATGCGAATGAAAGCTTGGCAGCGCACAACCGCTCCTTCGTTGGCTTTCGATACCGACAAGGAGTGTGCAGGCGCGCGCAGGAACTCAGGGTGACGAGCAGAAGATGGGACTGGAGGAGGCAGATCCGCAGGAGGAACTGTGGGTGCCGTTTTCAGGGGTAACGGAATCTTCACGTGAGAATCACCGCGTGATCGAGAACTACCACGAGAGGGCACAGTCGGGAGAGGGGGAGCAAGCCCCTTCGAGTTCGAGGTAGTTTTGGGTGCAGAGCTGAAACATTAGCACACTCTTTGCAATGAGATCACTACGAACCTAGAGCTTCGTTTGCGCACAGGAGGAGGCATCAACCCAGAGACGGGTGGAGAGGTAGCAGTAGGGCGAGGTGCCGACCCACGAGTGGGAACAGGAGGTATGGCACGGGAAGCAGCTGGGGCGGTGAGATGTGCATCTAGCTTCCAACGCAACGTACTCGTTGCAGGAGGTTGGGCGGCAGGGGCAGGAGAATCAAAACCTTCATCCATCCAACTGCGAGCAGCAGCGACAGTGGCCGCATTAACTTGGGAAGCTTGTGTGCGCCTCGGAACCACAGGAGGGGACTTTGCGGGAATCGAGGAAGCAGGAGGGGCTTGGACGCTGACCATGAACGGGCTACCGGGGATGGGAGTGCGCTGGTGCTTCACTTGAATTCTATACATGCCAGCTATTGGAGTGAGACAGGAGAATGGGGCGAGCAGAGCGAATGGGGCGAGGAGAGCGGCTGGAGATTAGTAGTACCTGTAGACACTTGGTAGACAATTGTGTAGGTTCCATTCTTATTGTCGTCTACGCTCGCCATGGTGGTACCAGGGCCAAACATTTCTACCTTGAAACTCTCTCCAGCAGTTCGCACCACCTTTCCACTCGCGTCGTTCGTGGTGAGAAGGAACTCATTCTTGAAACCACTTGTGCCTTTTGCATCAGAACTGCTCTCGACAAGAAGCATAGGAGCATACCAGATGTTAAGCCAGGGCCACCTGCTTGGACAAACTGGGTTAACACCTTAGACTGCACTTGAACAGCAAAAGGTGAGCCTTGAATGTGCTGCGTTCCCAACATGACGGAGATTGCGTACTGACCAGGTTGCGAAGGTACGTACGATACGGCGAAGGTGCCGTTTCCATAGTTTTGCAGGTCAGCCGGGACTAGGTCGTTAGTGCGGTGCATAGACACATGTGCACAGCATACTTGTTGTACTCGGTCCCTTAATTTCTACGTTAAATTTGTCGAGTTCAGAATCACTCGGATTATCGAAGGCGTCTTTTGCTTCAATGAAGAATTGAGACTTTACTCCGAGGGTTGGTGAAAGAAGACCCACGCCTGTAGCCAAACACTTCTTGGGATCTGACTGCTTCGCAGACTTGAAAACAACAGAGAAGGGCGAGTTGCGGATCGGCACGTCATTCAATTGAATGTGTACTTCATACATACCACGCTTGCGAGGTTGAAAAGCAACAGAGTAAGTACCATTACTATTATCCATGACCTGCACTATCAGCTAACGCTCACTGACACAGGCTTACAACGACGTACGTCAGCGACGATAGAGTCAGGTCCTTCCAAGTTGACTTGGGCGTTTAACCCACCAGACACTAATTGGCCACCAAAACTACTACAGGAAACAATCTTGAAGGAACACGAGTCACCCACTCGCCCACCAGTCAAATCTTCAATGAACGACATATCTTGTGAAAGTTTCTGGGCTGTGAGCCGGCAGACAGAGAGGCATGATGAAGACTGACGTACCAGATTTTGTCTAGGCATTTGTGTATTGCGTCGATCACGTGATCGAGGAAGTGGTCGATGTGAAGCGTGTTTTCCATTCTTGGGTGAATTATCCGTACCCAATTTAGCGGCACGACGTTCCGCTGCATCACGAGTGCGAGAGCGTCGATGGCGCTGTACAGATAAGAAGCACACTACATAGCAGATCGCAGGCGCACCTTGCCAGTTGCGATGCTAGAATGGGAGCTGCTTAGTCCCGAAGTAGGAGCGGCACCACCAGAAGTTTGAGTGTGAGCGTTACCACGGACAATATTGGGTCCACTCTGATTGGAGGGGACATTCCTCACCCCACGGAAATCAAAATCGACACTAGGGTGTGAGAATACCGATTCGTTATCAGGTTGTGCTTGCGTACTTGGTGCCTAGCGAGGCGGGAGAGGTTTGTAATAGGAAATTATTCTGTTTCGCAGAAACTACACGCGTTGTGGTACCAGGAGGACGCATGGCTGGAGGTATAAGCTATGGGAAAACTAGGACTTTAAGGGGAAAGACGTAAAGTAAGTACCAGAAGTACGCCGCTCTCGCACAGGCGGTTGGCGACCAATGCTTCCTGAACGCACACGAGGAGCAGGGCTATGGATGTGAAAACGGATCCACTATGAATCAAAAGAGTACGAACCTCACGGTCTCAATAGTAACAATGGTATTGTTAGGAAGGCCAAGAAGAGTAAAGTTGTCTTCTAAAACCAATCCTTTGCACACCAAGCGGAATTGCGTCTCCTTAAGACTCAACAAGGGGGCTAGGCGACGACGAATGGCCAGGGCCTGTGAGATAAGGGGGTATCCATACAGGGAACAGACGTATCACGTACCATCTCGTGCGTTCCAATATCCAGATGTGCCACGTCTGCATCACGACCTCCTACCTTGCGCTTGAAAACGACTGAAATGTATTGGGGGGCAGAAGTCATTTTCTGAAAATGCCGACTGAGTGCCCAAAGACCTAAAACGGGGTTGTTTAGTCAGTTTACTGCCCAACGAGGCAGCCGAGCGGAATAGTGCAGCCAACCGGACTGTCACTGATGAAGCGAAGAGGAGACCCTGCCAATAGCACGCGCGGCGAAAGACACAGGACTGCACGAAGAAGTGCTGATTCGGTTCGGCCAGGCAAAGAGAGTCCTTTTGGGGGCTCTCTCTGAAGGTTTAGTCTGAGCCTTCTAAAGTTCCAATAACTCGGATTTTGGCCAACGAGACCGTTGAGCCTATATCGTCTTGACCGAAATATGTCCTCTCTCCTCCCCATGTTCTTCTCCTCGCCAACAGCTGGATTGGGAGTGGGAAGCGTCGGTGCCCTTGAAACGAGGCGATTCTGTTGATCTCGAGGGGTATTGTCTTAGAGGCGAGACGAAACGAGGCGTGGTCGCAGTGCGTGGTCTCAAGTGAAGCTCCTCAGTCCTCCTTCGCTTTCTACCGAACCCAACCATGGGAAACGGTGCTGGCAAGCACTCGAACGAGGTCGAAGCTCTGATTGCGAAGCACGACGATCCTGAGCTTACCCGTCTCGATCTGCGGAGTAAGAACCTCACACACGTACCGGAGGACATAACACACTTGCAGAAGCTCACCTGGCTCAACCTGCCCGGTAATGCCCTGGTTGCGCTGCCAGATCACCTCTTCAAGTTGACAGCCCTGAAGACTCTACGCCTCCTGGGTAATCGCATCGAGACACTCCCCGATAGCGCGAAGTCGTTGCAGAATCTCGCATCGCTCGACTTGTCGAAGAACGACTTCAAAGAGATAAACGATGCCTTTGGTTCCCTGACGAATTTAACAGACCTCAACTTGCACTGGAATCTCATTGAAACTGTACGGAGCTGTATCTCTTTCTATCACTCGCCTCATGACGGTAGGTAACGCCCTTGCTCAGCAACTTGAAGAAATTGAAAACTTTGAATCTCTCTCTGAATGCTATCAAGTCGCTTCCCGATTTGCCTGATTGCGTGTTGTTGGAAACGTTGGACTTGTCGCACAATCGCTTGCCGGATGTGCCTGCATCTGCCATTTCTTTTACTAAGCTTGGCTCTTTGAATTTAGCGGGTAATCGAATTCAACACCTGTCTGGAGAGGTTCGTTCGCGCACTTCTTCTGCTGCATGAGCAGGCTCTTACTGTTGGTAGCCGCTTCAAGGCTTAAAGTCTTTGCGTACACTAGATCTTCAAGGCAATGACCTCAAGTCGTTGCCCGATAACTTAGGCGGATTATCTGAGTTGAAGTACTTGCGCTTGCGTTCAAACTTCCTTACGTCTCTTCCGGACTCCACGACACAAATTTCTACTCTTTACGAACTTGGGGGGTCGCAAAACTTCTTGCAGTCCATCCCTGAGGATATTGGCAACTTGGTGAACTTACACTCCATGTTCTTGTACCACAACGCCATTACCAAAATTCCTGACAGCATTGCGAAGTGTGTAAATCTCCGTGAGTTGGGATTGGCCTGGAACGAGCTCACCTCTCTTCCTGACGGCATTGGTGATTTGCCTGAGTTAGCTATGTTCTTTGCTAACAATAACAAACTTTCTAAAATTCCGGATGATCTCTTTTCCAATGCTAAGCGCATTCAAGAGATGTCCTTCCAGAGGAACGGTATGTAGTTTGTTTCTTCTCACGTTTGTGGGAGCAGTTGACAACCTATTGTGTGACGCATCCCTGACATTGCTAGAACTTACAAGTCTCCCCGAGGTCACTGGGTTGGCTGAGCTGCGTAAGCTGGATCTTTCGGTTAACAAGCTGAAGTCTTTCCCTGACGTGTCGAAGCTTACCCGTCTCTCTTGGGTCGAGTTGGGACACAACCTGTTCACTACTGTACCCAAAGAAATCTGTAACATTCAAAACCTTGAGGTGCGATCCTCTTCACTTTCTTTCTTGTTCGTATCGCATCTCTTACAGTGCAAGGTGCTCAACTTGTTCCGAAACAAGCTCACGAGTATTGCACCTGAGATTGGCCAGCTTACCCGGCTCAAGAAACTCTACCTCTCCTACAACCAATTGCACAACAACTCCCTCCCTGACACCATGAGCAAATTGACCTCCCTCGAAGAACTTTTCCTCTCGGGCAATCAGTTTAGTGTTGTTCCTGAAGTAGTGTGTAAGATCTCTTCTCTTACGGAGTTATGCTTCTCGAATTGCCAGCTTGAGAAGGTCGCTGGCATTGGTGATTTGATCCACCTGCAACATCTTCACTTGAACTGCAATTATCTTAAGTCTCTTCCTAAGGAGTTCGGTCAACTGTCTGAACTCGTTGAGGTGTGTGCCGTCTTGTTTAGGAGTGTGGGGTTTGTGTGAGCGAATCTTGCTCATCTATGAAGCTGGACCTTGCTCACAATCGCCTTGCTTCATTGCCGGAGACGTTCGGTGGCTGTACTGCTCTATTGGATCTCGATATCTCTGACAACAGACTGAAACAACTTCCTCCTGGTTTTGAGAGTGACGTTGCGGACCTAAGGCAACTGAAGATGTCTTACAACAAGTTCACTGCGGTATGCGTGTGTAGTGTTCCATCTAGCGCCTCTTCTTACCTTCCCAGCTGCCTCGATTAGAGTGTGCGCATGACCAGCCCTCTGACCACCTTTGGATCACTGGTTCTGCGAACTTGTTTGGCATTAGTGAGTTGAATCCTTCCACCCACTCTGAGTTCGCGCGCAAGCGTCGCAAGCATGGGTTAGTGGACTGGGACCATGCAGCGGAGTCGAGTGATGGTGATCCGGGGGATGATAAGCCGACTTTCCGCCGTACCGTTGGTTGGGCGGAGATGTGTGGCCGTCGTCCTGATCAGCAAGATACACTCAACATTCACTTGAACTATCGCGGCAATCCCAGCAGATCTTTGTTGGGTGTCTTTGATGGTCATAGTGGTGAGAAGAGTGCTGAGTTAGTAGCGAATCTCTTCCACTCTGTCGTCTCTCGTCGTCTGGAAGCGGCTGAAGCTGGTATTCAGCTACAAGATGATATTGATGATGCTGAGCGCAAGAGGCTCAAGAAGGGTATGTGTTGCTGCTCTGTTTTACTCTCTCTCTCCCTCACCGTTGGCAGAAGAAAGTAAAGTGCGTAGAGGTGTGGCCCGCGAAGAAGACATAGAGGAGAAACACAAAAAGGAGAAAGGCAAGCGCAATCCTCGTCATTCTGATGCTAAGAGAGTGGATGAGATTACCGTGTCCGAATTGAAGAAAGAGCGACAGAAGCGGCCCGACATCGGTAGTACCATGCTTCCTGAGGATGACATGATTCGTGTTTTTACTGGCGCGTTCCGGGAGTTGCACGAGGCTATTACACAGCGTAGATATGGTATGTGGTGGGTGTTTTACTGAGTGCAATTGTGAGAACGGAGTTGTGTTGACCTTGAAGATGACGGCGCGGCTGCGTTGGTGATGCTCGTGGAGAAGGACCACAAGAGACTGGTGTTTGCGAATAGTGGAGATGAGCGTGCCGTGTTAGCTCGTGGTGATGTACGTTCTGTGGAGAGGGTGTGTTGTGGTAGTGGACCAGTTTGTATGGAAAGGTTCTCTTGTTTACCATTCTAGATGGTTGTACAAATCACTACCGATCACAAACCGGAGGAACCGTCCGAGCGCGTGCGTGTGTATGACTCTGGTGGATTTGTGAATGAGCAAAAGAGAGTAGATGGCATTCTTTCTCTCTCGCGCGCCCTTGGTGATAATGATTTACAGCCTCACGTTACTTACGAACCTGAGGTACTGCTCTGTGCAATTTTGCTTGCGTCATTCGGCTCCCTCGTGTGTGTGTAGCTGGCACTTACCATGAAGGTGTATTTCGTGGATCTGAAGCCTGAAGACAAATTTATTATTCTCGCCTGTGATGGATTGTGGGATGTTGTGGATAATAAGCAAGCTGTCGAGATAGCGGAGAAGGCGCACACACCCATGGCTGCTGCGGCGGCGTTGCGCGACTATGCGCATATGCTTGGAACTACCGATAACGTGAGTGTCATTGTGTATCGGCTAGATGATGCAGTCACCGACGCCGACGTATCTTACAGGTGCGCCGCTGTCTTGAGTCTTGTACTGCCGGTACTTTAGCTTTTGCTCACTTCCATAGACTCCCAGTTGGTGGCAAAGATGTTGTGAAAGGGAAGAAGACTAAGAAGCCTACCACCGTCACGGACTCCCCCACAAAGAAGAGGCGAAAGGCTCGCAAGGAAGGGGAAGCCGGGAAGAAGAAGGGGAAAGATCGCACTGATAGATCGACAGACAAATCTACTGATGAATGATTAGAGCGATGGACTGAGGTTAGTTAGTGTAGCTTGGTCTAGCTGAGTAGACAATTATTTATCTCATCATTCGCTGTCTACCAGAAACATGGATGTAGGACGAGCAGTTTGGAGATTAATGGAGGCAAGACAATGAGGGCGATGCATTCCCTTACTCAGAATCTATTCACACTTACAAAATTTGACGAACGCAGAGCGGTCAGTTAAACTTACCCAACTCCATCTTCTTCTTTATGGTACGGAGACCAGAGTACACGAAGGAGTCAATGAGACCAGCCACAGTAAAGACACCACCTACACAATTAGCACGCTCAATCCACGTGATGTACTCCTTGAGACTCGGAATCAGAAACGTACCAATTATAGCACAGAGGTTGGTGAGGAAGTGAAGGAAGGACTTAGAAGAGAGACTATACTCAACCATGATGGGACTCAAATCATACATGATAAAAAAGCCTAGATGCTAAGGAACACAATCTAGACTGGACCAGGAACGTACCAGGCACACCGCGGGAATTAAATGAGTGTAACTTCACCGATTGGGTGTATTCAGTAGCAGAAAATTGATTAGTGGCAATAGTCAATCCATCAGATCCAGTGTACGCAGTTGGAACAACTAAAAGGTAAGCGAGGCCAACAAAATTGCAGCATTCCATACCTTTCACAAGATACTCATACATAGGAGATGTGCCTGCCTCTTCCCAGACCTTCACGACTCCATCGAGAGGATTCACCATACCAGGGTAGTCCACACCGAAAGAAAGGTGATTAATCGTGTGGCTCAAGTCGAAATCACCTTTGATCGTGAGCGACTAACGGCTGGGAGTCGACCAGCGTACCATTAAACTCGAACTGTTGCGTGTCAAGTACATAGCGAGCGTTCTTCATGAGGAACTTACCCGGGACAATATTCATGTTACCAGCAACACGAGCGACTTTCATGAAGCCCTTGACGTTGCAGCCCTCCTTCACTTGAAGCTTTAAATTCTCTAAATATCCTTCTTTCACACACTATGAGTGAGTAAACGGCCAAGGCACAGCGATTGCTTAGTACCTGGGCAATCTTAGCGGCGTCAGTGAATGCCCATCCCTTCTTTCTGTACGCAGCCTGCACTTGTGCGCAGGTGTTACAACAAGGGATTTCGGGAGTCTCTGCACCGTAGCACGTAAGACAATCATCAGGATTTTCCGTATCCTCCTTCGACAGATCAATATCAGGAGCTCTGTCGTCTTCACCAACATCTGAGGTGTTAGAGATGTCAAAGATGACAAAGGGGAAGCTAACAGCACAGGACAGGATCGCACTCTCCTTGATCGCATTTGCCAGTGGCTCACCATCTTCACTGAGGCGCGTAAGGAAGACATTATCATGCACATTCAAGTGGTGATTTCCAGACTTATCCATAGAATTGACGCTGATGACTAACACATTAGTCCAAGCCCCGAGCAAGGAGAATCGGTGAACGTACAGGAGCAAGGGAGGTGAGGGAAAGTCACATCGAGATTGATCTGAATGTGCTCATCAAGACCAGTATCCACATACAGCTGCGGCTTAACATCAGACGTGAGGTAGATATTCAACTCAGAGACAAAGAGCAATCCCATGATTATCATTGCAGCTATGGAAACTACACATGGTGAGAACTGCTCACGAGAAGAATGTAGTTGGGGCAGAAACGGAGAAGCAACAGTGCCAATCCGGGATTAATCCACGCGTCATTGCACTCCAGAAATAGTGTGTCACTGATTCAATGCAGGAATTCTGCTCACAGCGAAAACCAAGAGGAGGGAGGGGAATGGAAGCAGGGAGAGACGCGTACTCATAGCGCCAGATTTTGTCCGCACAAGGTACTCGTTATCCGTCCTCGAGAAGGCATCAAACGTTCGCAAATTATCCAGCATCTGTTTCGTCGTCAACTTCTGGGAAGGGGAGAAAAGGGGGGCGGGGAAAGCGAGGTGAGGACGTAGTGTCAACCCAAGGGCGTACTGAAGGGTTGAGAATACACAATGGGAGCTTACTGCCTGGTCAGCAAATTGGGTGCTTGAGAGTGAGGTAGTAGTCCCCTTCTCTTCAAGCGTCCACGTGAACACTGATGCACAGAACTGAGAGAAGATCCCAAGGAGAGGATGAGCCCTTCAGAAGGAATACAACGATACGCGACATGCATGAGTCATCAATTTGCAAGCCAGCGTTTGCCCACATGTGCGCTCCTCTGTGAGTGTTTCATCTCCTGCGCTCTCACAGAGTCGACGGTATTCATTCTGCCCCACGTTGTGGTGGGAACGGAATTGTAGTCGGTTCCTGAATCCGGCACCCTTGGTTTGCCGCTTTGGCTTCGCTGTTATGGAGCGATTCATCTTTAGTTATCTCAAAGAAGAGATTGACTTCTTCTTTGTTGACTTTAAAGAGCAAGACATCAACTCCAACCTATTCTCGTGCGTCCTTCCACAAGTCCCTTCTCTCCTTCGCCCTCCTGAGTGTTGATTTCCGATTCATGAGATTAGAGGAAACTTGTCTTTAAAGAACTTGAGTCTCAATCCAGATGTCATTCAGGGTGTCATTGCGCCTGTGGTTCCTTTCATTAAAGTCGAACGCGCCATCGCGCACGAAATGAAACTGGAGGTATGCTGGCGGTATTGTTGACTCACACTTTGGTGACGTAATGGGGCATCGCTGCTGTGTAAGTATTCATTTCCACAGATCCCTTTTAGTCAGTTAAAAACTAAGCCGTCCGCTGTTTGGATCTCTCGAATTGACATTGAGTGCGAAGAGCCAGCAGAGGTAGGAGAATTTCAGAATATTCTTGCAGAGAAGTTTGCGTACGCTGATCTGGTTCACTATCGTGGAGTGCCTCACCTTGTAGCAACCAAGCAAAAGAAACACCGAAATCAGATAAGTACGACTACACATTATTCGATCGAGTGAGAGACGGCCTCCAGGTATGAGTTGCTTCCTATCCTCTGGGTTACCCTCACTTGCTAGGTTACTATCGACCACATACACATCCGATGGAAGACTCTAGGCCGCTACAAGCACGCGCGACCAGGTCAGTGGTCTCCTCACGAGATGCACATCGACTTGCGTGACTTACAGGTTTACTCTACGAACGAAAAGTGGGAGCGAGTACGTTCTTTGTGGTGCTTGATTTCGAATCTTTAACTGACATTTAGCCTACTGCCCATGCTAAGACGAGGGAGTACTGCCACGGTAAGAAAGAAATCTGGCACTTCAAAGAAGTGAAGTGTAATGTGAGTGTTAAACTTGTGCCCCTGCCTGCTCTTGTAGAAAAGGCAGCTCAGAGTACCGATGTGGACAAACACACTCAAGAGTTGCTGAAAAAAGTTGTGCTGCTGAAAAAGACTAATTTAAGTGCCAGGGTGTGTCGGTTGTCAGTTTCCTTGCCTTGGCACTCACTCACGGGAATCAGATCACGCAGCGTCGTCTGAATGCGAATAACATCCTCGGTGCCGAGGTGACAGTGCATATTGACGCTGTTGAGGTGGTATTGGAGCCTCGTCACCTCGGCCAGTTATTGTTCTGGTTGCAAGCTCTTACCCTAGCAACCGCCCGCCCTCCTCCCGGTGAAAAGAAACCCTCTTCTGCCTCCGTCGTAGTCAAGGTGCGACTCTTGTCTCAGTAGTTATCGCCTCTTATACTTTAGGAAGTCACTAAGACTCTATTGAACGTGTCTGTGAAAAAACTGATGGTGACGCTTCGCAACAGCGCGAGAGATCCTGGATTCGAGGTTAAGATCCGGAATCTGCAACTCAACCGCTTGCTCGATCCTAATAGACCTGGGGTATTTTACACTCGGTTACTTATGGGTCAGTTAAGTTTGAAGTGCGTTTTTTTCTCATCTGCAGCCGTTGCTTACGCTACTTAGAGATGTGAGACGTAACATTCACTTGATGGGATTCTACCAGCCCAAGGAGAGCAAGAAGGGAGACTTAGTCATCCCTTTACCGAAAGGCAGCAGTGTGCATCACACTTCGCTTCCAGTACCCTCTTCCATCAAGCTTTGTGCGGAATCTACGGTCATGTATGCTGCCTTTGGTGTGTGTGCGATAAGAGCTCACTTTGAAGTACCCCTGCTCCTCCTGCTCCTGCCCCAGGATTCATGTACAACATCAACACACAATCTATTCTCCTTTACTTGGAGCGCGATGCTGTAGAAGAAATAGCTATGATCCTTATTCAAGCTAACCTTCTTAACGTCAATCGCACCGATCCTACTAGAGAGGACTACCCTGTACGGGCGCGTCGCCTTCCTATGCTCTCGTGTCTGACAGGTTCAGGATGTGGAGCTTGTCGGTAAGGACATGGAAGCCAACAAGGAGGGGGAGGACATGAAAGATTTCTACGAATTAGATCTGTTGGCCATCCCTCAAGTGCTCATTTCTCTTCAAGTCGGTGTACGCTCAGTAACCCTCTGGGTTCTGCATCTCCATGCTCAGTCCCTAGGTTGATGAAATGAGAGTCAAGGTTCCCTCGCCTGGTGGCTACAAGGACAGAGCGATGTTAGAGATGTTGCTTCGCAATGGTACTCTGCCCAAGCTGTCTCTTGTGTACTCACATATCAGTTCAAGTAGATGGATCGCCTCTCACGCTACCTGCTAAGTACAAGGATGACTTCCTTTCTCTGAAGTCTCGTCGTGGTCACTCTGTGGTATTGCCGCATGATTTCTACATGCACAAGTTTAGTGAGAAAGGAGGCCTCAAAGATGACCAAAAGAGCACCGCTCTCAAGATGAACGTGCGCTTGCATTTGCACGCTCCCTTTGCTTAGTTCTTACTCTGAAGGTGTCTGCTGAAGAGTTTTCGATTAACCACTACGCTTCGGAAGACGGTGAACCCGAGCCCTTGATAAAGATAGACAAGTATGCATCGGGTGCGGAGTGACGTGCCTGAGCTACGCCTCATGCAGTAGAATTTGGAACTACAGTAAAATCTACTCCATGATGCGCTACGTCCCTGATCCTGAGCACATTCCACAAGTGGAATCTTCTGTGGTCGTAGGATCTGTAGAGGTGTGCTCTTATTCTCGTTCTTCGTGTGTGTTCTGACTTCAATAGATGAAATTGAAACAGCAGCAATACATCAGTGGTCTGCGCTTTTTGGCAGACCACTTCTCTTACGGTGCCAGCAGTAAACTGAAGGAAATGTTAGAGACTGAAGTGACAGAGTTGGGCAAGCAAGATGCTCCCGTCCTTCGTGCCAGAGAGGATCCGAACCGCAAGTACAGCGTCATTAGTTCATGTGTGTGTTTAAATCACTTGGTGTATTCTGTGGAGTATCTTGACTCACGTATTAGGAACAAGATTCTTCTGTTGCCCACGTACATGGTTTCTGTTGCCTGTGAGCGCCTCGACATTTCTATGATCGATGCACAAGGCCGAGATGTGTTGCACACTCACATGGAGTCCATGGAAACTGTGCTGGAGAAGCACAAGGACCGCAACGTGATCATCGGCCGCCTTGGTGACTTGCGAGTGCGTGATCTCCTCGTGTTCTGAATTTCAGTCACTCTTGCAGGTGTACTCTGCTCAATTGCCTGGATTAGACAATTCTTTGCTCTGGGTTAAGAAGGATCGCTTGGATACGTTAGGCTACTTCCGCATGGAATGGATTTTATTGCGCGAGGGAGAACATGAGGATGTACGTTTGTGGAGGGTGTGATTCTTCTCACTTGGTAGCCTACAATCGCGCGCTTGATGGACTACTCGAATCGCCCGCAGTCATACATTCTAGGGGACATTGACGGACTCAGGTTGAATGCTGACATGCGCTCTATTCACGTGATGACAGATTACTTGGTTGATGTACTTGGTCTCTCTAGTGCGTGCTTCTGCTTTCTATTTGTGATTGAGCTCACGCGCTAGTTATCCTCACAGAAAAATCCTTGAATAGTCACTTCTTCTTGAAGATTGTCAAGTATTTGGAGATCCTGTATGTGAGGTACACGAGCAGTGAGTGAGGGAGTGTAATTCCTAAATTTCCAGTGGGTTGCCTTCTGAAGCGAATGAGTACTGGAGGAACTTGCGTGAAGCCAAGTGTACGGCTTCCTCTTCGTAATGCATGTGATCTAACGTCACAGTGTGGCTTGAGCAATCAGGTTCCTTATGGTCTCGCATGGTTTGGGATGTTGCTATTACCAACGTGAATATCGGTGGAGGTATGTGAACGTTGTGCGGTTCCTCTCTTCTAAGGGAATAGGTGACGAATTGACTCGTATCGAACCCTTGGTCTTAGATTCGTTCCTTGTATTCCAAGATAAAGAAAATGACAAGGTATAGAGGGTTCCATTCAGGAGTGCCTGCAAGTGCTCGCATGTGGGAGTGTAGAGACTGATCTTTGGTAGGACATTATCCGATTTGAAGTGCACCAAGTCGAGACTCGTATTTCTAACCGTGCCTCTGAAGGTGAAGAATTTGCATTAATTCCTCTCTCTCCTCCCCTCTCTGCCCACTGGCACTACACCAAGCAAAATGTCGACGGCGACCTTTCTCAAAGCATTGAGT
>JACKZZ010007190.1_pt1 | contig 17829 bp, 18 predicted proteins | sample 8027871 | NCBI WGS metagenome assembly JACKZZ01 (sample SAMN15724774, study PRJNA655200) | protist metagenome | isolation source: fluorescence activated cell sorting (FACS) single amplified genomes of... | place: USA: West Boothbay Harbor, Gulf of Maine | collected 2000-07-19
CCGAAACGTTAAGTGAGTGTGGCGATTTCGATACACACGACGTCAAACTTACTTCTTGTTCTTGAAGTAAATTAAATTATGTATGATTTTTTTATGGAAAGATGATATTCTTCTCAGCTGAGGCCCAGCTGAACAGAGAAACTTGGAAAATATGCAACACATCAGCTTATTAGCTGGTGCTCTGCAATAGCAATAACGTTAGTCGTGTGGTGGCGATTTCGATGCACGTCAAACTTGTCCTTGAGGTAAATATGATTTTTTATGGAAGATATAACACATTTATTAGTTTTGTATGTCCTAAAAAGAAGAGACAATAAAAGTATCATAAAGTACACATGTGATGTGTACATGTATACCAAAAAAGACTGTGTGTGACTTACTTCTTTCTGTCTAAAAGTGCTTAACTAAAAACCTCGCTTATCCAAGTACGCTTTCAACGGAGCAAACATTTTAACGCTTGCGATCAATGCGTTCAACTTGGGATACGGCTTGAGATCAATTCCGAGTTTGACCACACCAGGAAAGGCTGAGGAGCATGCGTCGAAGAGTGCAAGATCACCCACCGAAGGACCTTTCCCACCCAAAATAAATCCGCTCTTGGGTAGTTTAGATTCCACCGCGGAAAGAAGATCTTGCATGCGTTTCGGGAGTGCCTTCTTGCCCGCAGCTTTGGACTCATCCGTTCCGAACAGACACTTGTACATTGCTGTTTGCATATCTGCATGTACCCCAAGGTACATTTGATCAATCGCACGTTCTTTATGCGACAGATTCGGCGTCAACCCGAGCGAAGCCGCGTACAGCGAAATTGCTTGTGACTGTGCTAACTGAAAGTCTCCATGCAAAAGAACCGGCAGAGAACCAAACATCTGTCCTGGTCCTCTCTTCTCCTTATTGAACTTGAGACCCCCGAACTCCTCAAAACTGAGCTTCTTATCCTCGAACGCCACGCCCCCGGCATGCAGAGCGAGTCTGGCAACCTCCGCTCTTCCAGGTCCAGCGAAATAGATCAACGTGATTTTAGACATGTCCTTATCTGATGTTGACATATGATAGTACGTTCCAGTGTTGTTCTTGGTTGTTGATTTTGCACTTAAAAGTGTAGTAATATGATTTGTATAAAACAGAAAAAAAGATTTTTTTTGTGTGTGCGGAAGCACTGCGGACGGAAAACGCCACAGAGGAGAAGCGAACTTCTGGTGAGTTGGGGGGGGAATTTTTTTTTTTTTCACTCCACACGCACCAACCGCACCGCACAAAAGCAGCTAGCTAGCTGGCGATTCAAGTACGTGCGTAGGTAGGTGCGTTATGTACTGTTTTGCACTTTAAGGTGGGAAGTACGTGTACAAAAAAAATGTGTGTGTGCCGACGTCGTCCCCCTCGATACGTAGTATCGAGGATCCCAAGGCTATTTGAGTAGTAATCGCGTTATGTATGTATGTATGCATACTGAAGAAGCATGTATCAGCTGTCCCAACTTTTCGGAGTTTCAGCTCAGCTTTGACACGTCTTGGCGAATTGTATAGAGAGAGAGAGAGAGAGAGCTTATTTTCGTAAACATGTCAACTGCAGCACCTACACGAAAGAAGCAAGGATGGTTGGATTGGATGGCTTTAGGTACGTTGTAGTAGAAGTTTTTTTTTTTTTTCTCGCGCTCTCGTTTCGAAACGTAAGTCGATGGTCGTTTCGGGAAAGATAGAGAGAGTGTTTTTTTATTTTTTTCAAATTAGAGGTTCTTGGTATATCATGTATATATATATATGCGCTCAATGGGACGTATATACGTGTTCAGTTAGATGGAGAGATATTGTACACGTTTGATTTTGTAAAAAGACGTGTTGTCGGCGTCGTTGAAGATATAGAGAGATTTTCGATGTTAGAGGTTCTTGGTATATGTATATACGTTCAGTGGTTCATTCAGGTCGCTAATCAGTCATTCATATACTTATCAGCAGTTAGAGTGGGAGAGGGGGGGGATTTAATGCCTCATAAGCTCACTTATCAACACATACACACACATACACACACAGGATCTGGAACGTTCGCAAGTAGAACGTGGCTTTTTGATGGAAACTCTGCAATTCTTGAGCATGACTGTATGATTGGAAGGCGAATTTTGTACATCAATGGAAAGATTATTTACGAAGCGACGGTATTTCCAGATCGAAGTTTCGAGGTCACGTTCAAGATTGGATCTGGTGTGGGAAGTGTGGCTGTAACGAACGTTCACTCTGAGCTTGCGATTTATTACACGTTAAAATGGAAAGGAAAAGACGTGGTTTCAAAACTGTTCGAACATTCAGCTGATACCTCAAAATCGTTAGATGGAGATTACGACGTTACGGTAGCATCGGCGTCAACTCGAGGTGATGTCACAATGTACAAAGTCGCGGTCAAGGACAAGGAGACTGGACAAAGTCAAGTCATTGAGAAACGATTCTCGGAATTCGTTGAGTTACATCAAAAGGTCTGGAGTTCGTATGCTGGAAGTCACTTGTTATCTAACGTTCCCGCACCACCAAGTAGAAAGTGGAAGCTCTTTACGAATCACAAGTCTCCTCAGTTTATTGAAAAGAGAAGAGTCGGACTTCATAAATTTCTCTCGAAATTGATTCAGATTCCACGTATTGCACAAAATTTCTACGTGGCTCAATTTCTTGAGTTGGATACACCTTTAACTCGTGGTACTGGTGTTGCTGCTGCATTAGTGGGTGTTGCTAAGCCTGGTGAGCCACCTGTTGTACCAAATGGCCATACTGGTGTTCCTTTGGGATCTACTACTACTTCGTCGAACTCGACCACTGCCGCTACTACTACTTCGCTTCATCAGGAAACTAGCAAAGAAGATGATAGTGATGTACTTGCTTCTACAGCTGCACCAACTACTACTGAGGTTGATAAGGGGGAGGAAGAATCTGCATCGGATTGGATTTAAGTAAGAGAGTACGAGTAGCAACATAATTAAGTAAGCCAAAAGATACGTACGAGTATTAAAATAACAAACAACTAACTCTCTCACACACACACAAAATAAAACTCTACTATATTTATTTATTAACGACGACGAGGTGTACGTCTAGAAGACGAAGGTGTACCACCAGATCTCCTGGAGGAACGAATACTTCGAGAAGAACCCATCAAACTTGATGATGAGATTTTGCTTGGTGTAGACATCGAGGTAGTAACATTTGAGGATGACGAGGATAGACCTCCCTCTGCACGTTGAAGTTGTACAAGCAAGGACGGGTTCTTGTTCTTTACGATACTAAACATGTCATGTTGGCGACTTTGAATCTGCTCCAACTTCGCTTTGATAACACAGTATCGATATGCAATCTGAGCTCTGACGACATCGTCCGTACATCTCTTGAATTCCGCAGAAAGAAGTTCGATGTACTTGTACTCCATATTTTGAATAAAATCCAAATGTCCGCATCCGTCTCTTGCCATAACAAATACTGCTAAATGACTATGAGGTTCTTTGATACAATCGTTCAGCATTTTGATCATCACATTCGGATACTCATCAAAATCAACCATAAGCTTTTGTTGTTCCTGTACCAATCGAAATCCGGTCTCGTCCATCTCGTGCGCATAGTAGAAGAATATATCGCTCTCGCTCGAGAGCTCCACGCGAATTCTGGTTACGCTATCATCTTCCTCCGTCAACACCAAAATCTTGACCTTAATCGCCTCAAGCGTCCCGATCTCCGGGCTCTCCTCTGCTGTCTCAATCATACGAAGCTCGAACGGGCACTCTCTGTCGTACAGAACGTCATACCCGCTTCGAGTCGAGGGATCCACCAAAGCGTCGTTTTGGATCTTCGTTTCGTCCATTTTTTTTCTTTCTTTCGCTGAACGTGGTATAGTCGTGACGCGTATTCTTTACTTTTGTTAGTATTAGTACTACTACTGCTACCTATTTCACTAATTTGTGATGATGGGTGTAAACGTGTGTGTTGTAGAATAGACTGACTACTACTATACTGTATGTGATTGACTTGTGGTTCACTCACTTCGAATAATCTGAAACTCGGAAACGGTTGGGACGTATAGATGTATAGATGTGTACTTACGTACGTACTTCTTACTACATACATGCTTCGCTTCACTCACTCACTCACTCTCACTTGCTTGGATGAATGAAGAAGAAACTACTTCTTACTTACTTACTTACTTACTTACTTCCTTACTCGGAAACCCCATAGAAGATAGAAGTGTGTATCGATTGTATAGATGTATAGATGTATAGTGTATAGATGTACCCGAGGATAGTATACGTTGAGAGTCTCCTCTGAGTTGGACACTTTGAGATCTTGGGATACATATAGTATAGAGTACAGAGTGAGTGAGTGAGTGAATTTGTTCATTTGGAAATAGGGAGAAGAGATAATGTTTACGAGATCATTGGTTAGAAGTAGTTTTAATAGTAGGACTGGGTGGATGAGAAGTCTTAAGACGGCGACTCCGAGCTCTCAAGGTAAGTCGCAGTCGTCGCTCGCTCGACTTTTTTCTCTCTCTCTCTCTCTCTTTGTCATTCTGTGTGAATGATTCGGTAAAGTATGAATATTTTCTTTGATTGAGTTGGGGTTGTTTACATGAGTATGATCAGAAGTTTTCAAGGTATTTCGACATGTTATGAACAAAGTCCGTCTCTGATGAGAGTCTGCCAACTAGAGAGGTCGTCGCTCGATTTTTATTTTCTCATTCTCTCTGTGTCGTATGGACCTGAGTATGATCAGAAATGTTCAAGTTATTTCGACATTTCACGGCTAGTCTCCAACTGTCCCTACCAACATAAACATACACACAATACACAGCTGCAGCATCCAACGCAATCAATGACATGTTGATGAATCCAAAGAACAATGCAGAGTATGTAGTTGCTGGACTTGATGAGCTTTCCAACTGGGCAAGAAAAGGATCGATGTGGCCGATGACATTCGGATTGGCTTGCTGTGCAGTGGAGATGATGCATGCAGCCTCAGCGAGGTACGATATGGATCGATTTGGTATTCTGTTTCGAGCCTCACCTCGACAGAGTGATGTCATGATTGTGGCTGGAACCTTGACGAACAAGATGGCACCAGCTCTTCGTAAAGTATACGACCAGATGCCCGAACCTAGATGGGTTGTCTCCATGGGAAGTTGTGCTAACGGAGGTGGATATTACCACTACTCCTATGCGGTGGTTCGAGGGTGTGATCGTGTCGTACCCGTAGATATTTACGTTCCTGGTTGCCCGCCTACTGCTGAGGCTTTGATCTACGGACTCTTGCAGTTACAAAAGAAGGTCAAGCAGAATAGGAGTTTATTGTTGAACACAAGAAAGTAGTAGTAGTAGTAGTAGTAGTAGTATTTTTTTTCTTTTAAGTTAGATAAGGACGACTTGTCACACGCACATACACACACCTATAAATCATAAGAACGCAACCATTGCTCACGAACTGAAACTTGGATGTCTCTGGAACGATTGGGCCAAATCGGGTGAAGTCGATTTGCCATCTCGTCTGCAAGTTCATTTGCGGCTTGACCTGGTGTTATGTTGCGTTCCTCGGCAAGCTGAAGTACATGTGCTGTGATATTCCAAACGCTGTTTTCCCAATCTCCTTCTTTTCCGACCAAGTGACGAGACACAGCAGGATCAGCATTGTGATCACCCAACGTACCAACACGACCAAATGCCTCATCAGCACAATTCACAATACCCATACGGTTCGCCACAAAATCTGGAACGTACGTGATACCCCTTAAAGTCATCGCAAGATCACCTCTTACTGGATCCAACAATTGATTATTAGCAGCACCACAAACGATATCACATTGCATCTTTGCAGTTGTTTCTTCAGTTATAATACCACCGTACGCACAAGGACTGAGTACGTTCACATTTTCACTCAAAATACTTAGATCTCCATGTTCGACGAGTCTCAGATCGAGCGAGGACGACAGAGGTGGAATGACTTCGTTTTCAGCTCGAGACAACACATCTTCATCAACGTCAGTGCATATAATGCTCTTCGCACCTAGTTCGAACAGACGATTCATCAAAGGACGTGAAACATTTCCTGCACCTTGAATCGCAAATGTCTTGCCTTGTACTGTCTCCTTACCTTGTGAGCGAAAATCAATTGCAGATTCAATTGCTGTGGCAACTCCTATAGCCGTTGGAACGCTAGGATTTCCGCTGCCACCAAATGTTGGTGAAATACAAGTCATGAATCTTGTTCTGCTAAACACATTGTCACAGTCTTCCACAAATAGCCCAGCATCTTCTGCTGCGACGTAACATCCTCGAAGACTTGAGAGAAAATCACCGTAATCCAGCATCACATTTTTTCTCGTCTCCGAGTCTTTCACGGGATGTTTCGGATCGATCGCAATTACTCCCTTACCTCCTCCAGCCCACAATCCAGCTAAAGCAGACTTTCGTCCCATACCAATCGCAAGGCGAAGTCCGTCGCGTACGTAGTCCTCCGTTTTCTCGTACGAACGCATTCGAATCCCACCACATGCTTGACCTCTTGACGTGTTCCAAACAAAAGCACCCAGCACGACGTTTGTTCTACGCCCAAGCTCAAAATACATACCCTCATGACTCAACCAATCTCTCTCATCCTGTCTCATCATCTCAGCCAAAAACTCCAAATTCGGATGTGAAGCCTTCACCTCACCATTTGCGTTTTCATCATGTGCGATCCAACCTCGCTTGATCTCACTCAACGCTCTGTGCAATGAGGAACTCTCGTTTCCGTACACATTAGATGAGAGCGCTCTTCGGCTATCGCACGGCGTTCTGTCGTAGGAGGACGAACGTCCGTTTCCGTACACATTAGATGAGAGCGCTCTTGGGCTATCGCACGGCGTTCTGCCATAGGAGGACGAACGTCCGTTTCCGTACGCGGCAGACGAGAGCGTTCTTCCGATGTCGCTCAGCGCTCTGTCTGTGTAGTAGGAATTTCCGTAGTAACTACGTCCAATCGTTTTAGAGCAGCACAGTAGTCGTTGTTGTATCATCATCGTGGTACTATATATATATGTGTGTGACGGTTTCAAAAATTGTCATTGCGTGTTATCGTATTGGATTATTGTATAGAGTAGAGAGAGAGAGAGAGAGAGAGAGAGAGAGAGATTTTTCGAAATTTTCTGTAAAATATCATATAGATAGATATTGAGTCGGTCAATCAGTCAGATTGAGAGGTTGAGTGAAAGAGAGGACGAGTTTATCCATTTTACGTCATTTCGAGATCGACAAAGCAAAGAGAGAGAGAGAGAGAGAGAGAGACGAGAGAGAGAATTTACCTTATTCGATATCCATTTTACGTCATTTCGAGATCAACAAAGCAGTGAGAGAGAGAAAGAAAGAGAGAAAAAATAACGAAAAGAACAAATCATGACAAAGATGGTTTTCTTGGAAGTAATAATATTATTATTCATTGTTACTGTGAGAGGTGGCGTTCTGGGTCCGACGAATCCACCATGGAAACCCGTCTATAACCTTTCCATGTCCACACTCACTATGCAATGCAATGGATCCGGGTGGTCATCACCTGAACGTGGAGCCGAGTTTGGTATTATCGTACGTACTGATTTATTGGTGTTATTGAGTGTCTGGGTTGATTTAATCTATCGTATGACAATTTCGAAACACACACACACACACACACACACACTAGAGTTACGACTGGAGCAACGCAAAGGCTGAGTGGGCAATGCAGCAACCGATGGACTGTGAGGAGAGATTGTTAAATCAGGCACGGATGACAAAGTCTATGAACAATGAGACGAATGTGTTTGTTTATCGTAACTTGGTTAAAGCGTTGCCTTGGTTTTCGACAGTTCGGGAGAAAATTTTAGATCCAGCGTATGCAGGTTGGTTCATTCGATTCTCAGGAAAAGATGACTATCATGTTCCTGAATGTGCTGCAGAGAACAAATCCAAGTGTAGTATGTTTTACCATGGTACGGACACTCACTTCACACAACAACAACGACAACAACAACAACATCATCAACAACAACAAATCCAGATCAAGAGCAGACGCCTGCTGTACCGACATCTTCTGACCCTAGTCCAGACGGTAAGTGTCCTTTGACGGGATGTGATGTGGGACAAGATCTTCCTTGTGGAGAGTATGTGTATGATCATCGAAACGAATCGCTTCGAGATTTTATAATCAACGAAGTGTTTCTTGGTGAGACAGGAATGGCTGATCCTTCAATTACCGGCTTTTTTGTGGATGACTTTTGGTGTTCGAATTTGATTTGTGAGGAGAGCAATAACACTATTGCGGGGTGTCCATGTAGCGATCCCGTTCAAGGTCCGACCGAGATGGACAAGAACTTTCAAGCTGATACCGGATTGAGTGATGAGGACATTCGAGACATTACAATTGCATGGAACGACACGATGGGACTCGTTCAAGAAGCGTTATTGAAGAATGGAGGTTACACATGGAGTCTGATTGCGAATCAAGAAAATGCCAATGCTTCTCCTATGATGATTTCAAACTCGAACTCATCACAATGTTCTGCCACGATGCGTTCGGCATGCGCAGGCGAATACCAAGATCCTCATCTTTTTGGATTTCGACTCAACGGTACGAACATCACAAATGTTGACCTCGATATCGCATTCTTTCTTTCAGCTCGAGGTGACTATGCGTGGATTGGTTGGGGTATGTTTTTTTTTAATCTCTCTCTCTCTCTCTCTTTCTGTTTGCCTCTGTGTGTGTGTCTTTCCTCAAACAAAAGAAAAAACAAATATGCTCATATTTACACACTCAGGGGTATGGGGTATGACATGGCCATTCAACCCTGAACCGGCACATGGCGAGCTACCCCCGGAACCAAAAGGTGTGCCTCGTCCCTCCCAGCTTGCGTTGGATGTAGGTGTACCCGTTGATCGCACATGTGAGGAGTTGAGTCCTGGTGTGTTCAAGCGTGAGTGGAGTAATGCAAATGTTTACGTGAATTGTGTTGATTTGGAAGGGGTTGTGGAGTTAAAAAAATAACCATACCATTATATAATTAGTTACAAAGTGCGTTGATCTAGAACCGCCGCTTCGCTTGAGAGATGAGATTTTGCATGTATGTTGCACCATCACCTCGAGTTGAGGCTCTGTTGATATCAGCATGTCGATTTCGTGTCACGATTTCCTCAATAATCTCACCCGTTCCCTTGACGAGTCTCGTTCTCCCAGTATCAGGATCGTAGACATGGCGCACAACCGATTGTACCTTGTCATACTCTTGCTTTGTCATTGGAACCATTGCCTTTTTCTTTGTGACTAATGATGGTATTGGTGTTATTGGTTTCATTTTTTTTTGTTGTTGCTTTGGTTCCGCTTCTCCCTCCTCATCTCGTCTTTTTCTCTTCTTTTTCTTCTTTTTCTTCTTCTTCTTCTTTCGCTTCTCTTTCTTCTTTCTTTTCTTCCTTTTTCTCCGTTTGCGACGACGAATCTCATCATCATCCTCACTACTACTACTGCTACTACTACTGCTGCTGCTGCTGCTATCACTGCTACTATCACCCATTGTAATATTGCCAATCAAAAATAATGCAAACTCTCTCCCTCTCTCTGAAATCTCAACAATTACGTAAACTCGATATATCAAACAAATAACGTAAACTCGTTCTCTCTCTCTATCTCTTAACCTGATAGAGTGAATATCCTATCTGTATGATGATATATATTATTACTATATATATATAACCGTTTTCAAAATTTTCAAAATCTCTCTGTCTAAATCTCAACAATGACGTAAAATCGTTCTACATGGAGAATAACGTAAACTTGTTCTCTCTCTCTCTCTCTCCCTCTCAACCTGAATAAGTAAATATCCGATTTATATGACAATATATACTTACTATATATGTACAACTTTTTTTTTTTTTCAAAAATCTCTTCTCTCTCTCTCTCTCTCTCTACTCTATACAATAATCCAACGTATAGAGTTCGGTTGTTTTTGTGAAACTGTCACACACTACTTCACTCTAGCTGACTCTAGCTGCTATATCAACATCATCATATATATACATAGTATACTACTCATTGACAATAATAATTAATACACAGCAGCCTCCCATGGAATAGACTACTCATTATTTAGCCTGTAAATATATATATATATATAGCATACTACTCATTGACAATAATATAATATTAATACACAGCAGCCTCCCATGGAATAGACTCATTATTTAGTCTGCACTCGTAAAGACACACGACATCCTCACATGAGAATGCGAGCGTACCCACGCTCGATACGTATGAAACGTCTTGAATTCGAGTCGACTCAACAAATGTTTCCTGATGACGTAACAAGGATACTTCACTAGTATCACTATCATCATCAGTCCATGTCCAAAGATGTGAGCTTCCAACATCGTCACACGTGAGCACTGCGTTTGAGCCCAGAGAGGAGATGGAACGTATCGGAGTCTTGTTGTTGTGAAGATTACGTGATGAGGACAGAATTTGAATTCCTTTTGCCATATCAAACTCAAGCAAAGCAGCATCTCCACAAGATGATCCGACCATTCCAAATGAAGACTCGTTAAGACTACGCATCAGACACGACGTCAACATACATCCGCCAAGAAATTTTGACAAATCCAAGCTGTGTACAGCTCTCGAAGCTTTACGTGTGTCCAAGATTGAAACAACTCCATTTTGAGTCACCAATCTCATATCGTACTCTGTCTCACCAAACCCAAGAAAATGTTTACCAGAAAAAGCGATATCGCCATCATCACCGCACGTTAAGGATGACTTTGGAGATCTTGTATCGTAAATCGCAATCGCGGCATTTTTCGCACAAACCATTGCAAGCGAATTCTTTCTCAAATCAAAATCTGTGACACCTCCGTATTTTGTACAAAACTCTCGAATCACAGCTTTCGAATCTCGTTTTACTTTAGTCTCACTAAACTTCCATGTACATGCAACGCCCGTGGTAGAGATTGCACCCACAGAACAAGGATTGCTAAATTTGATGATTGGAATGTTTATGTCGAGTTCGTCGCTTTTTGGTGATTTCAGATCACAATTTTGCTTTTTGTTTCGATCGTGAAGATTCCATACATCGGGAGTTCTCGAGTGATTGCTTGCTCGAATCAAAATCTTGCTGCTCTTGACAACACATAAACTACTAGACCTTGAGAAACGACACGGTAAGGACTTGATAACACATCTCGCACCTGTCAAATCAAATTTTGTGGATTTGTTTCTAATCAAAGTTTCGTCCACGTTCAATTTTTCAAATTTCACGACACCGTCTTGACGTCTGTACTTTATTCTTGCAATGATAGAACATTCATGTGAGGTCGAAGCAAATCTACTTTCACGTGGAGTTATGATTTGTGAGGTACCACCTGCAATTGGTCCAGGAACATCACTTCGAAACACACAGAAATCATGCTTTGTTGCGTAATATCCCAGGCGTCTGGACATTTCCTCAAGACCATGGCTCCATTCATGTCCATTTTTCTCTCTCTCACAATGTGTAGTTGGAATGTGCGTAGGATTCACAATGATACGAGTATTGTTACGAATCGTTTCGTCAACAAGACCCTCATCCTCGATATCCAAACATATCAAAACAGAACCTTTTCCAAAATCTGTCTTGAAAAATCCTGGAGCTGTTCCACATTCCTGTCCTGTCCATGCCTTTCTCTTGTCATATGACACCAATACGGAACCCTCTCGATCTACAACTACAGCAGTGTTGTAATACTTTGTACCTCCCTTTTTTACGTTGATTCCTGATCCTCCGTTGAAGTATGTCTTGAAATGTTTGGCCATCGGCACACCGATTTCTTTCTGGAGATCAGGTGAAGCAAAGTTCTCGGGACATACGACAAAATCTATAGGAGCATACTTTTTCAAAAGCGTTGAGATTCTCTTCTCATGACCTCTCAGACCCATACCGTATTGACACACCAATACATTCATCGTCTTGAATGCGGGTGATGTTCGATCAACTAAATTCTTGCTGCGAATCTCGTGCTTTCTGCTTCGCTTACTCTTCAACAAAGTTTCCAATCGTTCTTTTCTCTCTTTTCGACCAGCTTGCATTTGTGTATATGCAACTCTAAGTCGCTCATCCGGGTCTCGTTTTTTCGTTTTCGTAGTTTTCAACTTTACTCTAGACAGACCTCCAAGAAGTAATTTCTTTCTGCGCGGCGGATCTTCGCTCATCTTTCTCTCTTTTTTATTTCTCTCTCTCTCTCTCTCAACCTGACTGACGGACTTAATATTTCTGTGATATGTATGTACAACAAAAACTTGATTGTTTTCACAAAATCTCCCTCACTCTCTCTCTCTCTCTCTCTCTCTCTTTGTGCTTTGTCGATCTCGATATCTATTCAAAATAACCTAATTTCTCTCTCTCTCTCTCAATCTTTATCTGTGTGTGATATATGTTACAATAATTTGATATTATATTTGTTTTTGTGTTATAAACCTATCTCTCACTCTGTGTGTGTGTGTGTGTGTGTAAAACTGAAGATACCATACGAAGTATCTTCACAGATCCAAAAAACGCCACACCACACATACATACATTGGTATCTATAGAGTATCAGTATCTATAGATCTATAGAATCTTTAGAGTGCCCAACACACAGACACACACACACACACACATACGTACATACACACACACACACACACACACACACATACACATACACACACATACATACACACACACATACACATAGGCTCTGTATTAGCTAACCCCCTTCGTTTCTAGGACGTTTTGCACAAAACAGCAGCCCCTTGAGTACGAACAAAAATAAGGGCAGAAATCGACGCCTCTCGAAAAATTACCCCCTGGGTGTGGGACTTTTTAAAAAAGTCCCCCCAGAAACCGATTTTTAAAGTATCTAATTTTCATCTTTTGACAGCCTATACGATTTTTTTCGCAAACCACTCAAAGATTTCATCCAGAATCCAGACGATATCTCAAGGGAATGATGGAGATGGCGATTCAGGTAGCAGCGATCCTCTCGACTTCAAAATTGAGTTGAGAGAGCACCTTCCTGATGGCTTAAAAAAAGTGGTGGGGTCACTGAAGGCGTACAACCAGAGGAGTCGTGCGAAACTTCATCTTGTCGCGACGAGCGGCGTCGTAGTGAACAATGTCGATATATCTGGAACTGCCAAACGGCACCTGGTTTTCGAATAATGATAAGGCAATCTCGTATGTATTCCTTCCTCGGGATTATCGCGATCCTTCTGGTCTGACATTCGTCTACAATCGTCAGTGTTCGTACAATGGCGAGGAGACACGACGCATTGTTAACTCAACAGAGATTCGAGCGATCCTCAAACACGAGAATCATTTTAATATATTGGAGGACACGTCTTCTTTTATGGATGATCGAGAGGCAAAATTAGATGACGATGGAGAAGAAAACGTAACACCACAAGCATCATTTTATAAGATTGATGAGGAGCCCAGACTCGTTTTACGCAGCGCATCTGATCGTTATATTCTCTCAAAATGCATCGGTGAGATAAAAGGTTAGTGAAACTAGCGTGAATCTGCGGTTGTTCTTTCTCTTGTTTGTTGTTGTTGCTTTGTTTTTCTTTTGTGTGTGTTTTCTTCGGGTTTAATTATTGTTTTATGATAATAGTAGAATAAGTGAAAATAGTACAATTTTCAGTACAAATTATGAAAATCGCTGTCTCTAGGTACTACTTTTTCGCCTGCGGCGGGCCAAAATCAGGGGGGGGGTTGTGCGTTAAATGAAGGGGGTTAGCAAAAACGGGGCCCATACATTATGCATACACATATACACACACACACACACACACACACATACATACATACATACAACATACATTGACACACTCACACACACACACAGACACATGATGTGTGTGGGCGCGGACCGAAATCTGGAAATGACGACGTGATTCATTTTTTTTGATTTTTTGAGAATACTATAGAGTAGAGCTGAGAGAGAGAGGGAGAATGATTGGATATTTTGAAAGATATATGAATACATACATAAATGGAAGTAGTGATGAGGATGACCACACAAGTCGCAGATTCAAACTCATGCTTGTCGTCGTACGTAACGAAACGTTTTCGTTCGCGTTTTTTCTATTTCGTTATTGTCTCGAGCTGTTCACACATCCGTAATGATAATATCATACACGTGATGTAGTGTGATGGTGATTCTATATGTTTTTTTTCAATGTGGTTTTAGAATGTTTCCGCAGATCGATCTAAATGTTCACAAGACGTTTTCTTATCTCGATTCTCGTACATTTACGTATTCAAAGTTCTCTCTCTCTCTCTCTCACACACACACATACTCGACGATGACACATATACAGTTCCTCGTCACAACCATAACATCCATCATATATATCCGTCAACAACCCAAAAGAAAGTATCCACCAACTTACAATCCTGCATATCTGCCTCTACTTGGAGGATTTCTTGAGTTCGCGAAGAATCCGTTGGAGGCTTTGCGCCGAGGATATCAGCGATGTGGTGATTGCTTCACAATCAATATGATGGGTAAACGAATGACATTTCTGGTTGGGCCTGAGGCACATGAGGTGTTCTTCAAGGCTAGCGATGATGAGCTAAGTCAGGAGGAAGTGTATAAATTCATGATTCCCGTATTTGGTAAGGGTGTGGTGTACGATGCACCTCCAAAAATTCGAAGACAGCAGTTTCGATTTTTAGGTACTGGACTTCGAGGCAGAAGGCTCAAGTCCTACGTTCCGCTTCTCATTCAGGAAGCTCAGGATTTTTTTTCGAAATGGGGTGATTCAGGTGAGGTGGATATTTTAGACAAGCTCAGCGAGCTTACGATTCTTACAGCAAGTCGATGTCTCATGGGACAGGAAGTTAGAGAGAAGCTGTTTGAAGAAGTTGCTGGACTGTTTCACACGTTGGATAAGGGTATCACACCTCTCTCTGTGTTTTGGCCGCACGCTCCGGTTCCTTCGCATTGGGCACGTGATCGTGCTCGAAAGGATATGGTAAAACTTTTGAGTCCCGTGATACGAAAGAAACGAGAAGAGATCAAGAAAGATCCAGACGGAGATCATGGTGATGACATGTTAGCATTTCTCGTACAAGTGAAATACAAGGACGGACGTTATCTCACTGTACATGAGATTGTTGGATTTTTCGTTGCACTTTTGTTTGCTGGACAGCACACCTCAAGTATCACTGCAACATGGACAACGTTGTTCTTGGCACATCATCCGAAGATTCTGGAACGTGTTGTTACAGAGCAGGACGATATTTTGAAAGAATCCTCAAAGGATAATTTCAAAGATGTAGACTTTGCGGATGTTGGTAAGATGGATCTAGGAGGTAGATGTATCAAGGAAGCCTTGCGCATGTTTCCACCATTGATCTTGTTGCTTCGTCACGTACGTAAGGCTCGAAATTACAAGGGAATGACAATTCCGAAGAATGACATTGTTGTAGCATCACCTGGTATGGCAATGAGACTTCCTAACGCATTTGACAAACCAGAAATGTACGATCCAGATCGTTGGCTTCGTAATGGTGGTGGTATGAGAAAAACATCTACCAAATTCGATTTCATTGGTTTTGGAGGTGGAATGCATGCATGTGCTGGTACGCAGTTTGCGTATTTGCAGTTGCGTGTTGTGTTGCTCGTGTTGTTTCAGAATTTCGAGATTGAACCTGTGTGTTCTGAACTTCCCAAGCCTGATTATACTGCCATGGTCGTGGGTCCAATTCATGGCAAGGAGACAAGGATTCGATATCGTCGTCGAAGTTCTGATCGTCGAAAAGTTACTTCTTTTTCTTCTTCTTCTTCTTCGAGTAAAGTACAGGAAGATACAAAATATAGTAATGAGTACGAGGAAAATCAAGACGTCAAGATTCAACACAGAGATGAACCGACTTACACAAAGGCTGAGATACGAAAACACAAGACAAAGGATGATTGTTGGTTGATTGTGGAAAATGGTGTGTATGATGTGACAAAGTATGTTGCGATTCATCCTGGTGGAGATGCCATTTTATCTAGAGCGGGTGAGGATGCAACAGAGGGTTTTAACGGTCCTCAGCATCCACCTCATGCACGCACCACACTCGAACAGTTTCGTATTGGTAGGTTACACCAGTAAGTAGTAGTAGTAGTAGTACTCGTAGTAGTAGTAATAGTGGTGGTGGTGGTGGTGGTAGTAGTCGTCGTGGTACGTAGCTAAGCATATTTGTATGTTGCTTACTTAATACGATGTACGCGGTACTCATACGAGTATAATATTTTTTAATATTCGTGTTATAATGTTGACAACTCAAGCACCGCACGTCGACTTCCAAAATGTTCTGCTAAATTTATGGGTGTATATGAGTCTTCATTTCTAGAACTCGGATTTGCACCATGCCGAATTAGGGCTTGAATACACGACACAGAATCACTCGCAGCTGCGTTGTGTAAAGCTTCGTTACCATCTCTGTCACGACTTGCAACGTCTGCGCCCATTTCCAGCAGAGCTTCCAAGACAATGCTGTGTCCCAGATCTGCAGCAATATGTACAGCTCGGCTTCCAATTGCATCCAACGTCATTTCCAGAGATTTCGAATCTTTACTTACAATCTCACGAATTTTAAATACATCTTGAGATCTCACCGCATCAAACAATTTTTTTTTTGTCTCTTCATCTTTAAATCGTTGCTGAGCTTTTCTCGCAGCATTTTTTATAGTAGGTGATGTCACACCACGTTGTTGAGATGATCTGCCCCCAACAGGTTCGTTCGAGGATGGCCAAATATGTGTATCCTGCGAAGCACGTCTCTCAATTGAGGAAGGTATGATCATATTTCGAAATCGTGTTGGTGAATCTTTATTGTTATTATTTTGTTCTTGGTGTCTGGTCGGGGTGAGAGAGATAGCACGTTCGAATTCCTCGTCTATTTCACCGCTTTGATCTGGCCATAGAAGTGAGTTGTCATCATTATTGTCGCTGTGTATGTGTGAGTGGGTGGCTTTGTGTGTGAAGCACAAAGAGGGAAGATAAAAGAAAGGACGAGAGAAAAAAAGTCAAACATACACGACGATTTCAACACTCTCCATCGATACATGCCTCCGAGGACGAGGTATAACGATATCCACAAGAGACTCCTTTGCACTACTTCCGCTATCGGCAGACATGGATTCCATCTGCTTTTTTTGTTCCTCGATCTTGAGTTTCAGTTCCATGTTTGATCTCTCCGCAACTTCGCGCTGTCGCTCGATCTCTTCAAGCTGCTTACGAAGCAACTCGATTTGGTCATCCTTCTCGTTCAAGAGATCCTCCTCAGATTCAGTAGGCCGACGAGACATGGGTGGTGGTATGGGTATGTGCTCCTTCTCGAGACTTTGACTCGAGAGTGCTCTCTCGAGCTTAATCTCTGTGTCCAGAATCATCTCTCTCTGTGCATCCAACTCTTTTTGAAGATGCAATACGATACTGCTCGATCGAGTCTCCACTCTAGTCTTCTGAACCTCCAACTCGCGTTGAAACGCGATTTTTTGATCCTCAATATATTCATTTTGGAAGCTAATTCTACGAGCTAGCTTGTCTCGATCTTTTTTTAACTCCTCAATCTCATCTCTCAAGCTTTGAGATCGAGACTCCAATTTCTCCGAACGTACCGTAGCTTCGAAAATCATTGTATCATCATCTTCTGGTTGTTGTTTTCGTTGTTGTGACTCTTCATATAACTTTGAAAATGCCTCCTTCATATCCTTAAAATATACGCGATCAGTATTTATATGTTTGATTACGCGTTCGATTTTTTCCACTCCAAATCTTTGAAGTCCGGAGGAAAGAT
>JACKZZ010019532.1_pt1 | contig 17827 bp, 5 predicted proteins | sample 8027871 | NCBI WGS metagenome assembly JACKZZ01 (sample SAMN15724774, study PRJNA655200) | protist metagenome | isolation source: fluorescence activated cell sorting (FACS) single amplified genomes of... | place: USA: West Boothbay Harbor, Gulf of Maine | collected 2000-07-19
TTCGCCAACAAACGTCCATGATTTATTATATTCACCTTTTCCATAACTGCCCCATTCTGATTTAACTTCTTTCCATCTTTTCCATTCTTCAGGATAGATTTTTTCTGCGTAATCATAAAAATATCCTTTATGTGTAACTAAATTAAAACAAAGCTGACTACATGGTGCTAGAAACAACATTAATTTCTCATTGATTTTTTTCAATTTTAATTCACGTATATGCATAGCTTGTCTCATTAATTCTTCTTCTTTTTTTTCTTTTGATTTCAACCTCCCTTGAACATAATAGCCTACCACACCAATAACTGCAGATAAAAAAATTAAAACTCCTTGTACGATTAATCCAATATCAGATGCATTCCTTGTTGTGGATAGTTCAGTCATCTTCTAGATATATATACAGTCAAATTGAATATTTTAAAGTCTTACAAGCCTCTCTCAGCTTTTAATGATATCTTAAAACATATAAACAATCAATATTCCAATGTACATATATATATATATTTACACTGTCTCCTCCTCCGTTATTTCAATTTTCAATATCCAATTATTATATTACCTTAACCCTGGTATTATTATGCCAACGGTGTTATTTACATACTGTGTCCTTTTATTATTACACCTAACAAAATTTATGTATACTAAAACCGTAGTAGAAAGGCGGCCCAACAACCAAACCGTTATTATAATTATTTATTATTTATTTTTTATTGTTGGAAAAAAAGAAGAGCGAGATGATGTGTAAAGAATGATTATTCCTTTCTTTATGATTCAACTTGTCGTATATCATTCGATGTATGAACAATTATCGTTTCTTCCTTCTGCCTTTTTTTCATCGTTGTATCTTTATTATTAACATCGTTTTGTTGTAATAATAATAATTGAATTATCCTGAAGTAGTTTAAAAAAATACAGAAATTAGTTTTTTATAAGATGGATGATTTAGGAAAATTTCATTTAAATGTTACACATGGATTTGGTGTTTCGAAAGAAGGTCGTAACTTGGCCGTTATGATGAGTGAGACATCAATATTGTATTCATTAGGTCGAAAAATAGTCATACATGACATAGAGCATAACAAGCAAAAAGCAATTGATATAGGTTCGAAAGTCAAAGCTGTTACAAGCTTACAAGTTGGTCCGAAAAAACGTTATTTAGCAATATGTGAAGAGCCAAACGTGAAATCAAATCCACCACAAGTATCAGTTATTGATTTAAAAGCTGAAAAACCAAAACGTTTACGGACGTTATTAAATTTAAATGATGCTGCAGAAATTGTTGTTACTGGATCAAAATACGTAGACGTAGATTTTTCTAAAGATTCGAAATTAATAGTAGCGGTTACAAATGAGCCGACATTTACTATCATTGTATGGGATTGGTTTCGTACACGTCGTGTTGGAGCATATGATGTACGTACCATGATAAATCGAGTACGGTTCAATCCGTTTGATGCTGGGCAAATATCAAGCAGTGGTGGGGATCATTTTCGTCTATGGAAAGTTCAAGAAAATGTCTTAAAAGCGTATCCAAATTTTCAAGGTGTGACACCAGGCACAATTGTTACAGATCATACATGGACGAAAGATGATCGTTTAATCGCCGTAACTGATAGTGCTGGTGTAATGATTATTGACGAAGGTGTTGTAGTACAAAATATAGAAAAAATACATTCACAAACTGGAGGGTTTTCTTCTGTTATTGTCGGTGCGAGGGGTTTAATTGCATCAGGGGCAAATGGTCGCATAGCATTGATTGATATGGTAGCACCAAAAGATAAATTAGATGGGCGTTTACCATTTCGTTTGACTGCAAGTTTTAAAGGCATTAAGAAGACTGGATCAATGGATATTATAACATCTTCATTATCCCCGAAGGAAGATGTTGTGACATTTGTATTTAAAGATAATTTTGCTACATTTGCACTTGGTGATGCATATTTAACTGCCGATTCAACGAAAAGTAGTGGTACCAGTAAATTGAATGACAGCGATGATGATAATAATGAATATAGTAAAAGTGGGGAAGAGGACAAACCACTTGAAGTCATTTTGAAACTAATGTATGATGGTACACATTCTGGACCTATCACTGATATGGATACATGTCAACGTAAACCATATCTTGTTACCTGTTCACGTGAAGATCAAAGTTTACGTTTATGGAATTATAGGACCCGTGTATCCGTCGCGACAAAGATATTTACATCAGAATCACAACGACCAATGAGTTGCTCAATCGACCCAATGGGTAACGTTATTTTAGTTTGTTTCCCTGGTCGAATACAATTATTTTATATAGATGTGAAAGGTTTAACGATGGATCGTGAAATTATATGTCGTGGTGCTCGAAAAGCATATTTTAACCATGGTGGTGGAAATTTCGTTGTTGCATGTGGTAGGAAAATTGAAGTATATCAAACACATTCTGGCTTGCATCTAGGATCGTTTCAAGGGCATTCCATGCCGATACAATCGATACGTTGGGCTGATGATGATTTAGGATTTATTTCATGTGGTTTAGATGGATTAATATATGAATGGAAAATGGCTGCATTAGGTACAAATACACGTTCTAGTGAACATCATGGTGGTATAGCCGGGTTGCAATTTGATGTTTTAGCATGTGGTGCACACGGCTCCGTCGTTGCTGCTGGATGCATCTTGCCATCTCATTCATCACATCCTGGAAATAAAAAAGCTGCATTAGAAGGCGGAACGAAAAAGCAAGGGCCTGCGTTTGGTCGTAGTTCATATGGCTCGAAGAAAGATGACAAAAATAAAAAAGGTGAACAATCAAAAAAAGCAAAATTGCTCCCTGCAAATACAATCGTACGTGGATGGAAGCAACGCCCGGAAGGTCCTGGTGATACAATTGATATGCCATCGCGAGTATTAAGTGCTCTAATGTCTGGCCATCATGTTTTTCTTGGTATGGAAAATGGAAGTTTAATGGTACATGATTGGCCATTTAAATCTGGCCAAGTTGAATTAAAATATCCTGCACATAAATGCCCAGTCGTTTCCATGACTATATCGAAAGATAGTAACTTTCTGTTTACTGGCGGTGAGGATGGCATGATCATGATGATGACAATTATTGATTTAGATGAAAGTTTATCTGGTCAAGGACATGGTGGCGTCGGTGCATCTGCATTTGCAGCATTAAAACGCCCATATTTAGATGAAAAATATATATTGACTGATTCGGATGTAATAAATTCTACTACAGCTGAAATAAGCGACTTGAAAGCAAATTTAAATGAAATTGAAGGTGGCCATCGAGTAGCAACAGAGTTAATGAAAACGGCTCATGCAGAATTATTAACGAAAATGAAAGATGATCATCGTGTCCAAATAGAAACGTCGGAGGAGCAAGAAACACAATTAAAGAAATTATTGAAAGCAAATCAAAATGAAACAAGTAACGTTTTAAAGGCAAAGGAAGATCGGCATATGAAAACAGCGAAAGCGCTGGAAGATTTATATGAACGTAAAATTTCACGTGAAACATCAAAGATAGAAAAATTAAATGGCCAATTGCGAGATGCTTTGATTGAAAAAAGCGATATACAATTAAAAATGAAAATGAGAGTAGATGAATTAACAAAAAAATATGAAGCAAAAATTGATAAATTAGTGAACCGAAGAGTAAGAGAAAAAAAACAACAAGAGGAATATGTTAAATATGTCAAAAATCGATATGATGAAGTACATCAAAGGAGTGAAAATCAGCAAGATTTAGAAATTGCAAATTTAAAGCAACAAATCGAAGCAGAGAGAGAATATGCAAAAGCAGATGTTGACGAACATAAAGCAGAGATAGTAGTATTAAAAAAAAGTGTTGGGATGATGAAAGAGGCACTGGAGGATGAAGAAGAAAAATGTAGACGTTTAGTAGAAGCGCGGACTTTGTCATTAAATAAAATAACAGATTTAGAAAAAGCATTGGACGAACAAAAATATAAAATATCAGAACTAGATGAACATAGTAAAATGAAGGATAGGCAAATAAAAAATCATTTAAGAAAAGTGGGCGAGTTAGAGCGTGTTCGCCATGTCTTGCAACATCAATTGCACGAGGCTCGTGGAGAATTAGAACCGATGGATAGAGAAGTTGAAGCAATGAGAGATCGAATTAGTGAATTAAATGAAGAGTATAGGAAAGGAATGCGAGCAGCTGCAAAGGTTGAGCAACAGAACGATATTGGAAAACGAAAAGTAGTCAATTTAGCATCTTTAGTTCGCAAACATGAAGCGAAAATTAATTCTTTAAATTCCATTATTAGTGGATTCTCATATGATGTTGAAAAATTGATTACGGCTACAGCGCCTGCAAAATGGGCAGATGGGGTATTGAAATTATACGAGACATACGTAACTAAAATTGGAAAGCGTGGAGGTGCAAATGGTGTGGAAGAAAATACTATACAGGAATTTAATCGTCAGCGTAAATTTATGGAACGAAGCGTTAAAGCATTGAAGCGAGAATCGAATAAAGCTGCAAAACAAGTTTTCATAGTGAAGAAAAAGGCAATTGTAGAAAATGCAGAATTAATGGAAGAATTGAATGAGTCACGGCATACATGCAGGCGTTTGAGGCAAGAAGTTGAAAAATTAAAAAGTGAATTATTAGGGGTACAAACTAGGAAAGACATGCGTAAACGTCTTAGCCAATTTAAATCAAAAAGCACCCCAAAACTACGTCAGATAGAACATGATGAAAATAACAATATGGGCAATGCTAGTACAATGATGGCACAAAGTAGACGACGACAAACTAGCCGCGGGTCGCAATTTTCAGACACCTCTAATAATGCATTTGGGTTTGAAAGACCGACGACGGCTGATTCGATGATATCCGATGTCGGCAGCGATTATAATATTGGAAGTGGCCATGGTATGAATAGTAGACCACAAACAGCGGAAACAAGGCCACCTACTGCGGATATTCATGGTGATATGAATAGTAGACCCCAAACTGCAGATACAGTAGTGTCTGAATTTGCAGACGAAATTAGAGAAGGATTGGGACGTAGCGAGCCTAACAACCTTGACTCGGGTAGTATTAATGACGATAATAAACGAGCTTCGTTATTGAATCAATTGAAACGCCCATCACAAATGCACCGTGGTAGCGAATCATTACCAAGACCAGCATCGTCAGTAATGTTACGTTCACAACAAAGGCCTAAATCTGGTGGAAGACCATATACAGCATCCGAGCGACGCCGTGCGATGGGTGGCGGAAGTTTAGCAAAAAGCATGAGTGAAATTAGGCAACGAAGGGTTTTGGGATCTCCTGAAAAATTATTGTTAGAATTAGAAACGAGTGAGATGCAAAACGTTGCCCAAGGTTTACAGATTGACAATTTACGGAACCAATTAGGGAGTGCATTAAATCGCACGCAAGCATTAGAAACGGTGATTGCACAAAATGGCGTAAGGATGGATGTTGGTGGGCGAGTTCGAAGGAATAAGAGTACACAAAGAAGGCCAAAATCGTCAAGCGTTGGAATAAGGGATAGGCGTGGTATCTTGCGACAAAAAAACGGTCGAAATACTACAATTAAAAAATTAAATAAATCGAAGATTAAAGTAAGACCGGCAACAAGTGGTGGTACTGGTATGACATTGAAAGCAAGCATTGTTGTAACTAAAAGTGAAGAAAAAGAACAACAGATGATGAGAAAGAAGTAAAAAACAAAAAAATAAAACACGATAATTATATTTATAATAAACATTGAAGTATTATATTGATGTGTAATATTTTAATATTTTTATTAAAATTATTATGATAATACTCTCGTAACTGATGTGGTAATATTATAAAATGTCATATTTTTTATTTTCTAAAAAATAACATTTTTTCTCTCATTTTTCTTTTGGTTTTACTTTGCTTCCCCCGCTTTTTTTTTTTACGGTCCAAAAACTATTTTACCTTAGGTATATTTGATAAAATAGATACTTTGTTCAACGAAAGATCCAATTATTTTTTCTCTTCTGCTGCTTTTGCTTCTGCATCTGCAACTGCTTTTTTATATTCTTCGAAATCCTTTTGTAATGATTCAAGATCTTTTTTGTAACCTTCGTTTTCTGGCATTAATTTAATAGCATTGTTTAATGCTTCAATACCTTCTTCTCTCAAGCCACTATTGTATAATGCATTAGCATATAAATGGTGTACATTTGCAACATCTTTGTTGTTTTCTGCTAATACACGCAAACGTGGTACTGCTTCTGGATGACGTCCTGCCATAATTAAATGCTGTGAATGAAACAATCGAGCTTGTGCTGTACCTGCAAGTGATTCAATAATGCCAGAACGTGCAGATGATTGAACATAATCTTGGCGAAGGTCTGATAATTCAGTCAATGCTTGGAATGTTGGAATCGTAGTTTGTACGGCATCAATGAAACATGCTTCAGCAGCTTGAAAACTACCTTGACCAGCAAGTACAGAACCAACAGCATTCAATTCACCAAATGTACCTCCACGTAATGGGCATCCAACAGGTTGCAATCCTTCAGCAGTTTTACCTTCAGCCGCTGCTTCTGCATCAGCACCTTTTTGTTCATCCGATTTTGAAGCAGCTTCTTCAGCTGTTGTCAATGGTACTGCTTGTTCTTCACCTTGCGCATTTACATTGATTGCCAATGCAATTGCTAATAATAACACATATGTCAATTTCATTTTTCTTTCGTTTTTTTTTTAATTTGTTTGTAGTTTTTCTCTTTGTATTTGTTTTTCACTGTTTTATCTTTTGTTTCTTTTCTTGTATCTCCCATTTGCCTTTTATATTTCACATTGTATACCAGATATATGTCCAGTGTATAAAGATATTTTTTTTCAAAATATAAAATTGTGTGGCCGGAATACGGCTGTGCCTAATATAATATGCCCATAGCGTTAGGCGCTTATATTCGTCTTTGGCCTCACCGAACACATTTTCAAAAAATCTTTTTTTCAACCAATTACAATGAGTCGAATGTGTGATAGACGCTGATTAAGATTCAGATCGTATATTTAAGGTATTTAGAGGCTCGCTAATTCGTTCGTGTCCAGCTGTTTGTACAGTACAAAATATAGTGTAGTCTCAGACCACTCTGATCCAGCCTATTATATGATTGATCCCCACCACCACCACCATAATAGTCTATTATCAGCACAGTGCCACATCATCTTAAAAAATAATCATCCATCCATGTCCATGTGTGTGTGGATACCTGTGGGTAATAAAAGTGTAATATAGAATTTAACTCAGCTCTTTGCGTTTTGTTGTGTTGTATGCGTGTCGTCTTGTTCTTTTCATATTTATATTCTACGTATTCAATATATAATAAATTAATTAAACACAATTGTTGTAAATATAATAATATAAGAAGGTCTTTTTCCCCCCTTCTTTTGTTTTTTTTGTTCCAATAAACATTTTTGTATTGTGTTTCATTGCCAAATAAATATTAAATATATTGAAATTTTTGTTATTGTTGTAAGTTACTAGTATAAATCATGGTGAAAAAAAATAAAAAAAATAATGCACCAAAAAAGAAAGACGATAAGAATCCACCAGCTCCAGTAAAGAAAACAAGACCACCACGCGGTCACCGTCAAAAAGGTGCCGGTAGCACGAAAGTTGGTAAAGGAACCATCGTAATCTCTGGTATTGAAATGAAAGAATGGCAACGTACGCCAAAACAATTAATTCATGAATGGACAAACCGTTCGAAAAGACCAAAACCATATTGGAGTAGAGCAAATGGAAAACCGGCACAGCCTGGAGGATCTGGTTCGAATCGTGCATGGTTAACATTACCAGACCCAAAAAAACCGGAAAAATCATTAAAATTTTTGACAGAACAAGGTTTTTCCTCTATGTTAGAAGCACAACATGCTGTATCATTATTAGCATTGAAACATTTAGGAGATAAAATACCACATGAACGAAAGTTACCAGAGCCATATCGAACTATGTGGTTACAACTTGTTGGCCGTGAAGATAAAACGCCAAAAGACGATGGTGTTACTTTGAATAAAAAAGGAAAGAAAAAGCCTGCATGGAAAATTAAATTAGAGGAAGAGGAAGCAAAGAAAGAAGCTGAAAAACAAGCCCTTGAAGAGGCATCAATAAAGAAAAAGAAAACGAGGAAAGGCCCATCATCATCAGAAGATAATAATAATAATAAAAGTAACAACAACGACAATAACAACAGTATTAACAATATTGGTGAAAAACAACAATGGAATTGCAGTAGTTGTGGGATGAATAATTATGCCGATAGAGCAAAGTGTCGACGCTGTGGAAATGCTGGCGGCGAAGAACGCTCGCAAGTAAATTTAAAGTCAAAGAAGCGAACAGTCATTGATGCTAGTGCAACCGTGAAGGTATCATCTTCCTTAAAATTTGTATCTAAAAAAGAAAGGGAGCAACATCATATTAAAAAACAAGAAGAAAGGAGCAAGAAGAAAAACTTACGAGAACAAAAAGAAAGGTCAAATCCAGATGCTCCTGTATTTATGAATGAAAAAAATAGAAAGTATGTAGAAAATATTTTAAAAAATGGATCGATTACAAATATTATATCTTCATCCATGGAATCGTTAAATGTGACAACGAATGAAAATAGTAATGAAGCCACGACTGTTGTTGATAATAACAAAATTAAAAAAAAATTGATTAAATTAGGATTCCTAGAAAATGATATAAGCAAAGCATTTAAAAATTCATGCGAAACATTTGATGATACTTTAGATTGGCTATGTTTAAACGTTGATGAGAACAATCTACCACAACAATTTGCTGCAAAAGGAAAACAATTAGATGTTGTGCATATGGGTAAAAATAATAAATTTAAGAATCAAAAAAAGAATAATATTGAAACATTCAATGGTACTATGCAAGAAGAATTTCTATACAAATACGGTTTTAACATTGAAGATATTAAAACATATCTACAGCGTAATAATAACGATCATTTAAAAGCTCTTATTGAATTATACAATGAAAAAATAGTTCAAGTTACTAATATCGTTGAAAATCCGGAAGATGGTGAAGGAGATGAAGAAGACATGGAATTGTTAGAAGAAGAAGCTATGGTTTTAGAATCTATGTTTGATACATCATTTGAGATCAAACGTAATACAGTATCTGACACCATGGAAAAAGTTTTATCGATAGAATTAAATGATTTGGAAAAATCTAAGAATACAAAAGGCTTGTTGGAAATGTATTTGCCTACTGGATTTAGATACCCCACAAACAGCCCTATCATTTTATTGTCATCATCTTCATGGTCATCTGAACAAGCATTGCAAATACAAAATGCGTTAGCTAGAGATATCGTCAAGCCTCTTAAAGGCGAATTAGTCATGTATGAATGCAGTTTATGGGCTCAATCAGATGAATTAGATAACAATTTAAAAGCAGCAACTACTGCAGGTAAAAACGCTACTTCTACTTTCAAACAAACTGTTACAGAGACGAAGAATAATATATCTGGGGAAAAACATGTATCAAAGAAGAAAAAAATGAATCAACGTAACAATAGAAATAATACAAAACGAAACCATCACCATCATCAACAAATGTCAAAGAGCGAAATGGAGAAATTATCGAAGCAATTACTATCGGAAATAAATGAAAAGAAGCAAAACAACAGCAAGTATAAAGATATGCAACGGATAAGATCACGGCTACCAGCACATAAACAGGCCAATGAAGTAGTTTCATCTGTAATGAAAAACCAAGTAGTACTTATTAGCGGAGAAACGGGATGTGGTAAGACAACACAAATTCCACAATTCATAATGGATGATTATATTAATAAAGGCAATGGTGGCCGTTTAAATATAATTTGTACACAACCAAGACGATTGGCAGCAATTGGAGTAGCTGAACGTGTTGCACAAGAACAATGCTGTCCTCTCGGCGATACGATTGGTTACCAAATTCGTATGGACAGCAAACGTAGCAAGAAAACTCGTTTAACATTTGTTACAACTGGTATTTTGCTACGTAGATTGCATGGCGATCGGGATTTAAAAGGTGTGACACACATAATCGTTGATGAAGTCCATGAAAGGGATGTTGATACGGATTTTTTATTAGCAATTATGAGGGAAGTATTGAAAACAAGGAAAGATTTAAAATTAATTTTAATGAGTGCTACGATGGATGCAAATTTGTTTGTAAAATACTTTGGTGGAGGTTGCCCTGTAATCAAGATCCCAGGTTTTGTACATCCAATTAAAGAATATTACTTGGAAGATATATTACAATATTTTTCAAGCGAAGAGTATAATAATAACATGTCCTTGAAAAAACAAGAAGAAATATTAGCTATGAATGATAATACTTACAGCAATGATGGATCTTCTTCTATGATGAACAAAAATTCAAAAAACAGCAATAAGGTACGATCTAAATGTGATTACGATTTACTAGCAAAAACAATTTTATACGCTGATGCGATAGGGTTAAAAACTAACGATGATGGGGCTATACTAGTATTCATGAGTGGTACTGCAGAAATAAATAAATGCATGGAAGCAATAAAACGTCTAGCGAATTACCAAGGTATTTCTAATCGTTTGTGGATTTTACCATTACATGGTTCATTAACAAGTTATGATCAGAGTATGGTATTTAGACATCCACCAAAAGGCAAACGAAAGATTGTCGTTTCCACTAATGTTGCAGAGACAAGTATAACCATTGATGATTGTGTCTTTGTTGTTGATAGTGGTCGTATGAAAGAAATGCAATATGACCCATTCAATCGAATGTCATTATTAGTTGAAACGTGGGTATCAAAAGCAAATGCCAGGCAAAGACGGGGTCGTGCAGGGCGGGTTAGACCTGGGCACTGTCTAAAAATGTATACGCGGAAAATGTTGAATAATTCCCCTGCTCATCAAAGTCCAGAAATGCATCGCGTTCCTTTAGAACGCTTATGTTTAATGGTGCGATCTTTGCAACTTGGTAAGCCAAAGTATTTTTTAGGACAAGTCATTGAACCTCCTAAAACGGAATCGATTATATCTGCCGTTAGACATTTAAAAGGTTTACGAGCATTTGGCGATAAAGCTGAATTAACTCCACTAGGACACCATTTAGCATCTATGCCTGTGGATGCGCAAATTGGTAAAATGTTAATTTATGGCGCAATATTACGTTGTACTAGCCAAATTTTGACGATTGCGGCATCAATGTGTACTCGATCACCTTTTCTAAAAGATGATGTTGCAAACGAAGCAAAGAAAAATTTCAGCGGCAATCTGATGAGTGATCACATTGTCTTATTGCGAGCGTATGATGGTTGGTTTGATGCTGATAACAAACGAAATTATTGTAAAGAACATGGATTGCATTATGAAGGCATGCGCACCATAAGAGACTTACGGAAGCAATTAGGAATTGCATTGGCAGATGCTGGCTTTGTTGAACGGTCATCTATGAAGCAAATTGTTTTGAAGCATAATGATAGCGAGGATGAAAGTAAACATTATAATGTATTAAAGGCGGCAATTTGTGCTGGGCTTTATCCAAATATTGTCAAAGTAAAATTGCCACAAAAGCGTTACCAAGAAGTTAGTGGCGGTGCATTTGAAAAAGATTCCAAAGCGAAAGAAATTAAATTTTATACAGGTAGTAGTAATAGTAATAATACCGCCGGTAACAATAACAGCAACAACGACAAAGATAAAAATAACAACAAGATATCCACTAATAATTCTACTACCAATAATCGAGTATTTTTACACCCAGCCAGCTGTATGTTTACGAAAGGATCAAGATCGTATCGCGTACCATGGTTGGTTTATTATCAAAAAGTACAAACATCGAAAGTATTTCTGCGTGATGCAACAATGGTACCAGCATATGCGTTGTTATTGTTTGGTGGCAGAATCGATGTGTTACATGAAAGGGGGAAAATTGTAATTGATAAATGGATGTATTTTCAAGCGCCTGCAAGAGTTGGTGTGTTAGTACGTGAGTTAAGAAAATCGTTGGATTTATTGTTAACAAGTAAAATTGAAAATCCATCCATATCAATAAGTGATAGCCCAATCATTGATGCAATACAAGTATTATTAAAAGCAAATGGATTGTAAACTTTGAGCGCGTGGTCGTACACTATAAATGTAATAATAATAAAAATGGATGGTAATAAATACTATTATTTATTATTATTATAACAACTGAAATGTATTGTTTCCAATGAAGAATGTTACGGTTAGTATTATATATATTATATATATATGTCATATACTATTTTTTAGTTCATTCATTAGTTTTATTTTTTAGTTTTTTTTATGACATATGTTTATTTTTAAAAATTATTTGCATTTCCAATTAATAATAACGATTTGTTTCTCATTGTGCTCCCGGTGCTGCTTATGTATCCCCTTGCTATTAATAATTCGTAAATATTATTCTATAAGCACATAACATGGACACAAGCACACACAGTAACAGGCTTGAAAAAAAAATATGCCATGGACATATGCTGGCCCGGCTGGCGGGCTGGCATGCCCAATGCCCAGCATGGCAGCATCATAGCATCACCACCTTTTTTTTTTTTGTTGTTGTTGTTGGTATATTGCGTGCTATTATTAATCCGAAAATAGGTAATAAATCCGAAAATATATATATATCAAGTTATATAACTTTTACTTCAATTCGAAATAAAAAATAAACATACATATACTGTAAGCTAACTTTATTTTAAACTCGGAAATAACTGCTGTAACCCCTTGATTGTTTAAATTTTAATTGTATAAACAAAAGAAAACAGCACAGCACAACGATAACATGAAAAAATGCATTGCCAGAATGAGCAAGTTTAAACGCAATAATTTAATTGACCCTTTGAGCAAATTAAATGGTATTCGGTTTAATTCATTGTATGTACAGTTTGGTGATGATGAAGATAAGGAAGGTGAAGTATATGTACAAAAGAAAGAAGTTGTTGGGAAATATTTCTCTTCAACTTCTACTATATGCGGTTCCCTTGTGGCAGTAGCGTTATTAATATTATTTATAATCAGTGCATCTTCTAAATTTGGAAGATTTGAACCTACAATAAATGAAGTAAATCTAGAAGATGAAGGTGTATCCTTGGAAATGCCTGATATAGCAATAACATTTTCAGTGAATGATTTTCATGAAGGTCAATTATTAGACTATGTATGGCCGGTTTTTAGTTGGGTCGAGGAAACGAATGGGTTTACAAATCGCGATGGATCCTTTGAATTAATCTCTGATGTTTCATATGGGCATGGCGACTCCGATTGTCAATTAAAAGCGGGGTACAGAAGAAACCCAAATGGTACAGACGGTGGACCAATGACTTGGCCCGTATTTTGTCTTAAAAATAGCAAAAAAAGGTTAAAAGGTAGATTTGGGAATGACTTGTGGTCTTTTTTATCGTTGCGGATATACAAATGTGGATGTACAAAATGCAATGGTTTAACAGAAGGATTGAAAAAAATATGGAAAGAAAAAGGTAGCGGAAGTTGCAAAGTTTTAGATAAAACAACAATTGGTGACTTACCAACAAATATTTGGTTCCGTTTCCCTAGGGAAGATTGGAAAAATTACTTTGATCTTCAACCACCAAGAGGGATGATTAAACCTGGTGGATGGACATGGTGGATATACGAAGTTTTAAAACCAAATCAAAATCTTAACCCAAAATTACTAACAATTGAATTAAGGCACAATACGGCCATTGTTAATACACCGGCGGAATTTATACCAAGTAAAGAAGCTGACACTGTTTTTCATTGGTTTGATTGGTCTGGTTATCTATATTCGCCTACAGGTACTCAGAGTAGCGATTTTATTAATTCTCCGATGTTTTCAGCATCTTTAAGAGTTGCATGGTTACGAAGAGAAGTTAGTGTACGTTACTTTACAATTGCAGAGGCAATTAGTGAAATGTCTGGTAGTTGGTCATTTAGCCTTTTCTGGGGTGGGATTATAGCTCTAGCAGCACGTAAAGCAAATAAATACAATCGAAATAGACTTCGAAAAGTAAAGCCGTCGTCGTCATCACCGTCTTCAGCAGTTACGCCGCAAGAGAAGAGTAGCGTTAAAACAATAGTAGATGGAAAAAGAGAAGGTGGTGTTGCAAGCAAAAAAGTATGGTTAAAAGTGGCAGAAAAGTCGTGTTGATTTTATAGGAAGCAATGTGATGAGAGTCAAGAAAAAGAGTAAAAAATATTTTAATTTCCATTAAATTATTATATGAATTTCATGATTTCGCAGATCACACCAGATTTTATTCCTATTATATATGCATATCAATCTTAAATGATAAGTATAATATGTATGATATGATATGATAGTATCATACTAAACAATTTTGCGTAATATGCATCATACATTTTTATAAATAAAAATGCGTGTGTACATTCGTGTGTGTGTGTATTAGAGGACTAATTTTTATTTGTTTACGAACACATGTGAATTTGTATCGTGTTCACCGTCGTCCGTGAAGAATATTTACAACGTACTCGTACACAAATATAATTTTTTTTTTATATATATATATATTATTTTTTAACTTTTTGATTATTCTAATTATGGCATACTGATATTTACACAAATATTTTAAACACACATTACAATATCATACATACATGATTCTGCCAATACTTTTTTCGTAGTATTATTGATACATAAAATAAACAATCCCCTGTAAGTATACATGCTAGTCAATATTAAATGAATGCCCTGCCTAATTTTGAGTTAAAAATTTACGTATACGTTGTAGCAATTCAGCTTTAATAGCAGATGGAACTGTTGCTCTACCACGTGGTGTAATTTCAGCAACTAATTCTTCTACCGTAATTTTTTCCAAACCTTTGTTTTTGATGACTTCTTTACAGTAATTTTTAAGTTCATCTCTCCATCCACATTCTTCCAACTTTGCACGTAGCAAGTTCTTTAACCTATCTTTTTCACCGGTATCAATTAATTTTTGGTGTATGGTCGCGCGGACTTGTTCGTCCTTTTTACGACGTTCCATCATAGTATTTGTCGACATGTTTATATATATATATTTGTATTGTTATACTAAAAACAACTAAGAAAATGCGTTAATATTAAAACAAAATGTAAGCTTCTTATTTACCTTTTTTCACTTCTTTCTAATATGTTTAGATATGTTTTTTGATCTCACACCTATACAACAACAATGTAATTAATGTTTTCTAACAGATCTACTTGATAATGAATCTTATAGTTAGGTATTTACGATGTCAATATTTCATTTCTTGGTTGCCGTTGGTTCTATTATTTCAGAGAGAATTCTATTTATAAATGATGATTATTTCAATTATTCAAGAAGTTTCAAGTTGTTGATGATGTGTAACGATGATGTTGAGGTGTCGACATATTAATATTACAAGGGTATACCACTAATCATCTAGGTCCTATAGACTTTTCAAGGAAAAGTATACCACCGTAGTATAGTTAAATTAGGAAGGGCACAGCACTACCCAAAAAAAAAAGAAACCCAATGCTGTTTAACCTGGTTGACGGCAGCAGCCTTTTTTTTCACATATAATATAGTGTGCCATTTGTCAATGCTATCAGTATACTAAAACAATATATATCATCCAATGCTGTGTCACCTTATATATTTTGAGTTAAAAGGAAGAAAGTGACAGAATAAAATTTCTAAAATGGAGGAGAGAAAAAAGAGGGCACTTTTACTCTCCTCGAAATAGACACATATTTCATAATAAAATATACAAACATATATAGACACATACACAAACACAAAACAAAACAACATATTTAAAACAAACATATATAGCCAAATATAGTATCATCTAGAAAGATACAATCATATATAGGTAGAAAACCAAAACGAATATACGTTTTGTATTGGATAAATAGAAATTTATATAATATGAAGAACCAATACTATCAATTTTTGTTAACGATATTGTTTTATACAATATTAAATGCTGCTGTTGTTGCTTCTTTATCAAGTAAGAACAAGGCAGACAAGTTAGGTTTATCAAGTAATTTCAATCTTGGTGATAATAGTAATAAAGAAGACTTGGCTTTAGCATGGCCAGAAGTTAAAAGTAGTAGTAGTAGTAGTAGTAACGCAATACTTGATGTACCGAGTGTCGATACAGTTGATAAAAATTTAATGCGATTTGCACAGGTACCAAAAGAAGAAAACAGCCTACCACCAACAATACCAAAGTTAAAAAAGACCAAAGGAAATATTTATTTACCTGAACCTGCAGCTAATAATAAAGTCTTTAGTGTCAATGGAAGTATAGTCAATGATGCAGCAGATACAGCCGGCTACCGATGGGATAAAATCAAGTACAAAGGTGCTGCACCAGCAAAGAGGGAAGGGCACACTTCAGTTGCTGTGGAAGATTATATTATTACTTTTGGTGGTTGCTATTTAGACAAACGTTGCTTTAACGATCTTCATGTTTTTAATACTCGTACAAACGACTGGGTGCAACCTAAAGTAGATGGTTTGCCTCCGATCGAGCGCGAAGGTCATACGGCAACCATGGTTGGTCAGCTAATGTACGTTTATGGTGGATCTTCCGAAGTAGGATATTTAGATGATGTTTATGTATTAAATGTCAACCCTGGAACACCAGGTAGTGGTGAGGAATTACCTATGTCTTGGGGACATATAGATGTTAGCGGGGTGGAACCAATAGGGCGGGAAGGACATTCTGCCGTGCAGTATGGTAGCCGTATAATATATTTCGGTGGCTACACGGAAAAAGGTTTTACCAATGAATTGTTAATATTAGACACAACAACAAATGCGTGGCAAATCCCAGCCGTTAGTGGCGTCAAACCGGCAGGTAGAGAAGGACATACTGCTTTGGTATATAACAATCGTATGTATGTTTTTGGTGGTTTTACGAATGGAGGTTGTTTGAATGACTTGTATATATTAGATTTGAAGACAATGTCCTGGGAAATAGGAATTACAAGTGGAATTACCCCTTCAGTGCGAGAGGATCACAGTGCAATATTGCGTGGCCACGAGATGCTATTCGTTGGTGGTTGTAATTTTGGTAAAGGAAAATGCTTTTGTGATTTGAACATATTAAACTTAAAGAATTTAATGTGGAGAGAGGAAAAAACTAAAGGCGTTTCCGACGATTTAGTTGTTACTCCGCGTGAAGACCATACCATGACGATGGTCAGGGGTAAAGCATTTTTATTTGGTGGTTGTTATTTAGCACAAAAATGCTATAACGATGTTTATAAATTAGAGCCTTCTACTGGCGCGATGATTTGTGGTAACAATAAATGCTCTGGACATGGAGTGTGCCGTAAATATGCAAATATGGAAAAAATGCCAGCAAACCAATCAACATATGCATGTGCATGTGCTCCTGGATATACTGGGGACGATTGTTCTGAAGTGGCACGATGTCCAGGTGATTGTTCTGGGCATGGCATGTGTAAAAGTAATTATCAATGTTCATGTAACAATGGATGGACTTTGAAAGATTGCAGTTTGCAAATTAAATGTCCCGGTGTGATGAAAGAAAATCCCGCAGTTGGAGCAATGAATTTAGCGAAGCAAATGAATGGTGCAACATTGTTCATGGAAGTGACGCCAATAGCGAAAAATAATAATACAAAAATGTTTGTCCCATGCAGTGGTAATGGTGAATGTCGTTTAGATGGACATTGCGAATGTAAAGAGAATTGGTATGGAATTGATTGCAGTAAAAATAGAATTTGTCCAAATGATTGTTCAGGCCATGGTGTTTGTGCAGGCCCGGCAAAAGCAGAAGCAATTAAAAAAGCAATGATTA
>JACKZZ010014900.1_pt1 | contig 17817 bp, 12 predicted proteins | sample 8027871 | NCBI WGS metagenome assembly JACKZZ01 (sample SAMN15724774, study PRJNA655200) | protist metagenome | isolation source: fluorescence activated cell sorting (FACS) single amplified genomes of... | place: USA: West Boothbay Harbor, Gulf of Maine | collected 2000-07-19
TGTTATTTATTCATTAAATACAAGAACACACAATACTTTCTGATATATAGCATTAGTTGCGATACTTTCTACCAATATCAATTCAAAATAGAACAGCTAAATCTACTCTAATCCACCAAATATATCCAAGTCATCAGCAGCAGCGCCACCGATTATATTTCGATCCTTAGATTTTCTTCTCCTTTCGATAAAGATATCAATACCCTCAAAATCATATATCATTTTTTTAGATAGCATACTATTACCATTTAATATCAGTTCATCTAATTGTGTATCAATAAATATTCCTGAAGGAATACTTTGCTCACCAATGCTATTTTTCCCACTTATTTTGTTATTTGATACACTAATATGTTTTAATTTTGTACACAAAGATAAATCAGCACTGATTTCAGTAATGTTATTATTGTCAAGTTTTAGTTCTATGAGTGATACAAGTACACCAAGACCATGTATAGATTCTAATTGATTGAATGATAGATTTAATTCTGTTAAATTTAAGACGCCTGCTAGGCAAGAATCAGGTATCATTGTAAAATGATTTTCACTCAAATTTAAACTACGTAGCTGTGGTGGTAATCCCATAGGCACTAAACTTGTTTCATTTAATTCATTTATACTAAGATTCAACGTTGTCAGTTTGGGCAAAGTATTGATATCAAATACTCTATTTAGATGACATCGACTTGCATGTAATATTTTTAATTGTGCCATCTGTGCAATTTCAGGTGGTAGAGTCTTTACATTATTGCCTGATATATCAAGAGTCTTCAACTTCTGTACTGGAAGATTTCCCCATGTCTTACTTGTAGCTTTGATGTCAGAATCACTTAGATTCAAAGATCCAGTCTTTTCTGCAATACTCAACTTACTAGCTACCAATGCCTTACCTTTTGGCACATTCTGAGAGCTAGAAGAAATCCCCATTGTCAAGGGGGTACGATGCCTAATGAACTCTCTTTATATTTCAAACTAATTCTCTCTTTTCTGTCTCTGTTTGGAATCCGGCGTTGCATCGTCAATCAATTAAGAATGATGAGAAAATCACAAATAAGAAAAACCAATACACAATGCTGGCCAACTTCTTAGACGAGGCTGCTGAGATTGAGAAGGATTTGGCGGGTACAAAAGGTGATGCCGATGAACATGTGGAATCTGATACAGTACCATCCAAAGCAGCATCCAATGATGATGCTGGCAAAGTCTTCATGAGTGGTTGCCATGATTGGGAGAATATGACAAATAAAAATTGTGTAGGTTTACCTGATTTACACGAGGTAGAATTACCCGAGCTTGCAGTACAAACTTTTAGTTCATCAAATTCTCAGCACCTTCATATACTTCTAGTTAATGGAAGTTTAATGGCTTTAGGACGTAATAATCATGGACAACTTGGTGTGGGAAATGATAGTCGTGTTTATCATCAACCAATTCCTGTAACATTACCATTAAAAATTAGTGTTGCAAAGATATCAACAGGTAAATCACATTCTCTGTTATTATCTACTGATGGTGCTGTATACGCTACTGGTAGCAATGAATTCGGTCAACTAGGCTTAGGGGAAGGTAAGAAATATAGCGATGGTGTTTCTAGCTTTACACCTATTCCACAATTAACAAGCAATGTGAAGGATATTGCATGTGGACATGACTATTCTGTTGCTTGTAGTGAAAATGAAGGCTATGTTTACACTTTTGGGCATCCAGAATATGGTCAACTAGGACATGGTACAAATGGCGAATATATTGAAAAAAGTGGTAAAACATCATATCATTATGTTATGAAACCTCAAATTATTGAAAATTATTATCGAAAAGATAAACATTCTAAAATTCTTAATACTATTTCGTATACAGATGTAAAGATCAGGTCTGTTACTGCTGGTAAGAATCATACAATGCTTATTGAAGAATGGGATACAAGTGTAGCTCCAAAAGCATTGAATAGAGTCTTTGCATTCGGTACTGGTGGATATGGAAGATTAGGTCATGGTAGTGCTATTACAGCTGATGAATTAGCACCTAGAGAAGTGGCTTATTTTACATGTCAACTTCAGGATGGATCCTATGTCATGCCTATTAATCCTCAACTGAAACTTAGACATATTTTTGCAGGACCTACATTTTCTTTAGGTGTATCAGAAACAGGACTTTTATATCATTGGGGTAAAATGGCATCGGCTCGTGGTGGTGAATCTACCATGTACCCAAAAATGGAACCAGCTACACAAACACTGCCATGTGGTTCTCGTGTTGCTGCTGGTCATAATTGTGTTGTATTAGGTTTCAATGATTGTTCATGTGTTTGGGGTGCACCATGTGCAGGATACTATGGTCTCGAAGGTGGTGCTCGCAGTACGACTGTACCAAAATATGTTGAAGGTATTAACGATCTCTGTGTTACTAACTGTAGTGCAGGCTATGGTCATGTTGCTTATGTTGTGAAAGATAGAGGTGACAATGCTGAAGCAACAAGACGTTTCGCTAATTTTCCTAAATTACAACCTGCAAGCACACTTTCCCAAGATACTGCAGGAGAAAAAAAGCGTAATATATTTCAGAAAAAAGATGGCGGTAGTAAGAAAGCACGTAAATGAAGTCAATCCATTCATGGGGTTGATTGGTTGATTGGTAGGTACGTGGGGGGTAATAGATAGTTTAGCACTTTATGTTGAGTTGAATATACTGAAGCAAATATCAAATGAAATCACAATTTCTCTTTTTACATGCCTTTCCTTCTAGGCTTTCTTCTGAAAACATATATTTACACACATTCTACCATCACTCTGTCATCAAACACGTAGAACAAATTATATGTATTTTTGTTGACATACTATTTTAGCATTAAAATGTTTCTTGAAATATTTTGCACAATAATTTTGCCTTGCTGTCTGTCATGATAGAACCAATTTCTCGTCTTAGCATAGAGATTTGATCCGAACGAATCTGTTCTAGATCAGCTACTGTATCGCTATCTGTTGAATGTAATGCATTGACTCGAACTTCATCTAGTTTATTAAATAAGCTATGTAACGTTGGAAATTTTTTAATGATTGAATATACAGTTTTTTCACCAAAAGTTGGTAATTGATACAATGAATTCATAAACAACTCTTCAATCGTTTTCGTTCTCGAAACTGTATTCCTTGTTTGAAATTCACAAAATGGTACTTTTTTATATTTTGATTTTATCCATTCATTTAACTTCATCTTGCCCCATGACTGACTCAAACATAAATGACGCGTTATTGACAGTAATTTGATCACTGTTTCTTTCGTATCTTTAGATTCTAGAATGAGCATACCATCAAATTCTGCACCAACCAGTGTACTTTTCACGCTTTTCATTTTTTTGTCAATATCTTCTTTTGACTTTGCTATTTTTCCACCGAGTAATGAATCGTAACCACCTTCAATGATATAGAAACGGTTACCAATACCAGATATATACATGCGTATGCACTGATCATAATATCTTGCACGCTGACCTGCATCACTGCTAGTTATACTTCCCCATAAATCACCATAAGTTTTACGTTCTGCTATATAATCGAGTATAAGCTCATTTTGTGTATGTTTATGACGAGCTACCCACATAAAATCACCAACTTTTAAATCACATTTTTCTACTGTCATGTTAACACTATATTTTGCCACTTGAGCAATATATTGATCTTTCAAATTATCAAAATGTACACCTAATGATTTTTTTTCATTGTGATCATATTTTAATACAATATCAAACTCATCTGTAAATACTCTTGTTTCATCCATATTATTGATATCACTGATCCAATAGGGAAGAACTGAAAATTCACTCCAAGTCATTCTTTGTTTCTTATATAGTTCAAATGTGTTGCTTATTACTGTAATTTGAGGCCTTCCGGTAAATGTAGACAATTCTATACCTTCTCGAAGCAAGTTTGTGGTCATGACACTACTTTCTGTATTTGCATCACTACGTCTTTGTTTTTTCATAGATTTTGTAGTCTCAGTATTTGCAATGTTCTCACTCCCTCTATTTAAAACTTCTTCTTTTTCACTATTAAAATCAGCAAAACCTGCATTAATATTATCTAGTTTGATAATTTCACTATTAAAATCAGCTGTGGAATTATCACGTTTCCTTCTAATACCTACATCACTGCTACTGCTACTGCCAATATCTCTGCGTTCACATAGGCAAACCTCGCATTCTGTGTTCAATGCGCTATTGTCAAATGTACACCGCTGACATTGCCACATCTGTTGCGTATTAGAGGAGGACGATGATGACGATGATGATAATGCAGCTTTGCAGTTCTGTTGTTCTAAGCGGGCACGTAATGAATTATTATTCTGAGCATTATCATCTATATCGCATTGATAAGCATCGCGCTTTTGCTTACTCTTAGCTGGACTAGATTTGACACTGGGTTGTACTTTGTTATTTGGTTTGACCGGTACTACCGATTCGTTTGTTTGTGGCTGTGCTAATGGCAATAGCTCTGGACCAGAGTCTTTTAAATTGCCTTTTTCAACCAATTGTCGAGCTAATAATTCACCGGTATCCGTAAGACACCACAATGTTTCGGGTATACTCTGTTTCGGTGCCTTGTTGATTCTATCTATTAAGCCTTTTGGTTTTAAAGTCGCATTTACAGAAGACCAGCCATCATACTTTGGTACACCTCCACGATCCTTTCCAGCATATTTTCCCGTGGTAATTAGCAATGGTTCAGCTGCCCATTTCTGGCAAAATTTGCATATTTCAGATTTGGTATGTGTCGTTCTACCTCCCTCGCGAATAGATTCAAAGTACATACCAATTAATATGGCATATCCACCACCACCCTTCTTCGGATCATATGCACGTTTAGCTTTGAGGACAGGTTCACCCATCTCAAAAAAATAAAATACACTTCTTGCTTCAATGTCACACTATGGGGACTCCTTAGTGACTTCTTAACAGTTAAATGGAAGGTTCAAAATCAATCATAAGGCGTTGACTCGGTGACTCGGACTCGACTGTCTTTTGACATTTTCTAAAACTTACAACAGTAAAAGAATTTATTTAATGTAACAAGTATTGGTATTTAGTTTATGCAACTAAATTGTAGAGTATGTCTTTCCTAAATGCTGATCAGCTTGCACAGTACAATTGAACAGGGATACCTTGTAATTGAAATGCCATTAGCAGAGATACGCTTCTGTTGATGAGAGAAAGAACCGCAGGGTTGCAAGAAGAGTCTCGCAGGGTTACTGAGAGTAATCATATCTTTGACCTAGAAAGGGACACAGCCAAGATACACCACGCGTACTTCGCATCAAAAGAACCTCTAAACTTGATCCTGCAGTCTTCTATGATTTTTTTAAGCAAAGAGAAGCCGAGAACTGTAAAATCACACAAACGTGTTGCGCGACTTATTTGGTCTCGATGTCGCCATTCAAACGAGTAAGCTCAACACAAAAGCCCCAGAAGGTGGTCAGGCTGTCGAGTGGCACCAAGATTGGGCTTTCTATCCAGCCACTAATTCCTCATTGCTAGCAGTAGGACTCATGCTAGATGACGTTGATGCAGAAAATGGACCCTTGCAAGTCATCCCTGGCTCACACAAAGGCCCACTACTATCTCACATGAGTCCGAGCAGTCATGGTAGTGGAACTAGTGGAACAACATTTTGTGGTGTGCAGTTGATGTGTCAGATTTAGGATTTCAACAAAGAACGTGCTATATCCTTGTGCGGTAAGGCTGGTACTGCCACATTTCATCATGTTCGGCTCTTGCATGGCAGCACACCTAACAGTAAAAATAAGAGAGAAATGGTATTTTACGAATTCGCGGCTGCAGATGCTTGGCCACTTGCAGGTGATGCCTCTTATATGCATAAATTGTGTCAAGCAGAGCTGTGGGCAGACATGCAAAGTAGTATCTTACTTGGAAAGGCCACATTAACCCACGAATGGAAGTAAACCCTGTGAGGCTATGTCTCCCTCCTGCTCAGGTTGGAGGATCCATTTTCGCGACACAACTTTCTGGTGGCGCGATTTCAGGTTTTCAATAGTATGCTTGTTTTTGTTAAATTATGTGATTGTGCTATTGTTTCTAATCCTTAATTATATTTAATAAATAATTATTATTTATGTATATGAATTTAATTAACTTTAGTAGCTAAAGCTTCTTTATTTAATTCAACAACTTCACCCATACCATTTTCAGTTAACCAATCATCGCTAAAAACCTTAGACAAATATTTAATGCCAGAGTCACATAATAAGGTTACAACAACGCTTGGTTCACGCAATGTATTCGCTAATTCTGTAGCAGCATGGACATTGACACCACTACTACCACCCACAAGTAAACCTTGAGAGCGGGCGATGGTGTGACACATAGTCAAGGCACTTTTATCAGAGACTTGAATGACATCGTTAATATTCGTAATATCCAGTACACCTGGAATGTTTAGTTTTCCAGCACCTTCAATAATTGTTTTAGTAGGTGGTTGCACTAAATCTTTGGTGCGAACATAATGACATAAAGCAGAACCTTCAGGATCAGCTAATACAACTTCAATTTTAGGTTGATTTTCTTTTAGAAAACGAGACACACCAGTAATGGTACCGCCAGTACTTGCTGTCATAACGAAATGCGATACTTGACCATTAGTTTGATCCCAAATTTCTTTTCCTGTTGTTAAATAATGAGCTTCACTATTTAAAGGATTATTATATTGATCAAATGTAAACCAATCAGGATTTTCTTTGCCGAGAGCAATCTCCATGGCCATATAGTCCTGACCCTTTTCAGCAACAATAAGTTCTGCACCATAAGCTTTAATGCTATCTTTCTTTTCTTGGCTACATTTTTTATCAGTTATAATAACAGATTTTAAGCCCAGACGTGCACACCACATAGCAACAGATGCACCTGTATTACCAGAACTAGCAGCTACAACAGTACCACCTGGAGCTGCCAGTTTACCAGACTGAATAGCAGACATTAAAATATGTTCAGCAATGCGATCTTTCATGGACCAACCAGGTTGGTTATATTCAGCTTTTGCCATTAACTTAACACCAGAAGCGGCAGCATCAGGTGAAAGAAGACCTGACAAGTCAAGTAAGGGTGTGGCTGGTGCCATGATAATTAGTTATTGACCTGAACAATAATTAAATAATTTGAATGAATTCGGGACTAGCAATTGTTCCAGTTGTCTTCAAGAAGAAACTGCAATTAATAATAGAATGCGCAAATTAAATAAAAGGAAAGAAGGAGGAGATGATGGAATGAATTGAGAAATAGCGTTAGATTCATACTCTTGTGCAATAATTTAACATAATTAAATAGGAACGCTATTTCTGAAAAACGTTTATCCCTAGAAAAATTGATTTAAAGAATGGTTTTGATACAGGCAGCACAAGGGAGAAGCGAGGCCATATACAACTTCCAACGTATATTTTCTTTTTTCAGAAGAACAAAATGCACTCAAAAGAGACTTCTAGGCATATCACTAGCATCTACAAGACGTACCCAAAAACAGGACCGCAGGTGAAGTCGCGCGCCAACTTCGGGGTATCTTCGTCCGGCCGTCCGGCCGCAGTGCGCCGGAACTCCGATAAGGGATATAGATTATAAATATTATTAGTATCGGGGCAAGGCTCCTGTGAGTTTTGAGAAATGGGTCATTTAATATAAAAATAAAAACTATGCTGCCCTTCTTTGGTGTACGTTTATTTTGCTTCGCTGCCGCCGCCCGCCACAAATACTGTCCACTACTGTCGTCCTGACATGCACAGACTATAAATCGTTCATTGATGATGGAGTATCATCATCTTGCTTCTTCATCTTCCACGAAGGCGTATTACCTTTAATAGAACCGCTATGTTGTGCATTAGGTTTAGGTCTTTGCGGCAAAGGATTGGCCTGTAAATTCACCCCAGGGCCCAAAGACGATATGCCACTCAACTGATCAGTCAAGGTCAAAGGTGTACTATCTTTCACAAATAATATTAATGGTGATATTATGAATAATAACATAGATCCAGCTAATATAAGACATTTTAAACCTGGTCCTAAACTACTATCTGTATTAAAGGCAGAACCCAACCCACTTTCTTTCACACTTTCATTTATTTTCTTAAAGCATTGTGCATCAAATGTTCCTAAAGCAGCCACACATAGCATACCAGCTATAAATGATAAAGCAATAGCACATTTCTTCATCAGTGTCGTATTCATATCATCATAATTACCGCATATATACGATACTATGGTAATAAAAAAGGAGCAAAATATAGAAAGTGTGATTATGGCCACAACAGGATCACCGACACCTTTGCATGAATGACATGGTTCATGCAATATTTTTTCTAATGTAGAACTATTTTCATCAATATGCACTTCAGCACATGCAGCATATGATTGTACTTTTTCTTCACCAAGAAAATCAAGTGTCACAAAGCCATTCAATCCACCCCAAACATGAAGTACTTCATCTCCTTGGGAATCAGTAACTGAAGCGTCAATCCACGAATCTGCTTTAATTGTACTTGGCTGTGAACTTCCGCTAAAAGCAGAAGCAGACAATAAGGCAGTGCATAACAAAGCTACTGCAGAACTTATCAGTAATGCACGCATTTCTTCAGACTTTCGTTCGTATACAGCGCTTTAATATATATTCGTATATATTTAATTGAAGAAATGATTGCAATGTACTATTAATTAATTGAAATTTAAAGGTTTTCTGGTTTTAAAGGTGCCGAACGCCGGGGGAGGCAGGAGGAGACTCAATTGACAATCAATCAAAATTTTGAAGGGTTATTGAACGCGACGATGGAGAAAGTTCCCAATTCTGATGAAGATACTGTGAACGTACCTATAGGTGACAGGAATCAGACTGAAAAAGGTGAAGAACACGATTGCGCAAAAGACGGCCACAAAGAAAACAGTGAAGAAGATCCTTCTGAATCTTCTGAAGAAGATTTCTTGAATCGAAAAAAAAGGTGCAGCGAATGCGACAAAGAGGATTCGACCCACATTCGCATCTAAGATTGTTGCGAATGCTTTCTTGACAAATGCGACGACTGTGCAATTCAGTGGTGGACTTGCAAGAATTGCTGTAGCACGGTTTGCCGTGAATGTGGCAACAGGTGTTCATGTGATAATCCACGGGAGGATGAGTGGGTTCGTGAATTATCTACATTTATCGCCAACGATAGAAAAAACAATGGCGGTGCAGGATTCGGTGCTTTTCTGGGCCTTCTGGGACACACTTTGGATGACGACGCAGGAAAGAATAAAACGAACAATACAAGCACTGACACGAACAGTTTGCCCACTTCACCACCCGCCAAACGACAGAAAACCAGCAGTAGTTCGCCAATGGTACAAGAAGAAGATGGAACATCCTCCATCACCACCTTTGACGTTACAGCTGAAGACGTGGTGACCAAAGCATCTCTCAAAGAAGATGTAGTATAGGAAGAAGATATTGTAACGTGCGAGAAGAAGATGTAGTAACGTGGGAGAAGTCTCAGAAAAGTACCAGGTGAAAGAGGATAGATATAACAAATAAGCAAGTACTACAATGAAAGAAAGAATGAAAGGAATGCAAGAATTACGAATGAAAGAGATCTTGACAATATATGTATAAACAATAATAACCAAAAATCGATCTTCTTTTGCGTCCATTTTCTTCACCTGGAATTCAGTCATTAAAATATTAGTAGGAGACGACAGGCCATTCGATTTGCAGAGCCACGGCGCAATACGAAGAGGGAAGAAGAAAAAAAGAAAAGATATATAAATATATGGTATATGGAAAAGAAGGAAGTTAATCCGAACTAAAATCAATCATTTTTACGTTAAGTGGATCGTATAAATACTTGTGTTACATCATTTTTACACTTTTTCACAAAAATCATTGCCTGCGGGCCATCGACATCATGGCATCTTGTCGTGTCCAAAATAGCCTCCTACCTTGCTCATGCGAAGTCGCTGGTCTTCGAGCACTTTCGTCAGTATTTGCCATTTATACTCTTATTCACTATACCACTTTTACTACTAGATACTTTCGATTTACCTATACTTGATTTGGAAGTATTATTATTCGTAACTTTGCTATTTAACGAGGTGGAACTGGTAGACTTTTTCTTCATTCGGGTCGATGAGGGTCCCCTGGCAACTGGAGGTATCATTGGATTTTTAGCTTTAAATTTTCTATCTAATATAGTATCATCACTTTCTGTACTGTTATTCAAATCAACACTACTATCATTTATATCATCATTGTTATCAGGACTCTCCGTAGGCTCAGATAACGTTTCTTTCGGTATAACCGTATTGTTCTGGGGTACCATACTGGTACGATTCTTAGCTGTAGTCTCTGATGAAGATTTTGTTGTTTTCTTTGTTTTCGAAGAGACACCACTTGCTAACTTGTTCTTGCTAGAAGTTGATGTACTAGCTGCTGTAGGAGTCTTGATAGGCACTGGAGTGGTGCTAGTAACAGAACTGAGTTTGCTTGTGTTGCTGCCAATCTTCGAAGTGATCCGAGCAGTATTTGTTGTTTCACGAGTCATATTTGATTTTAATGTAGTTGTACTAGTGGTCGATAAATTTATATTACTATTTCCCCTAGAAGCTTCCTGTCCACGAAGAGATGATGTAGTACTTGTGGCATTTACTGGTGTTACCTTCTCCACTGACAGTAATTTTTCAATAGTAGATTGATCCATCTTGTTTACTGGAGCTATTTTTGACTTTGCTAAGTTGTCACTAGTTTTCTTACTTAAAGAACTAGTAGTAGCTTTAGGTAGCTTTATAGTAAAATTGAAAGCACTAGCTTCCGAATCCGGTGGAGGTGGCATTGCAACACCAGCGTGCTCGTTCTCCTGATGGATAATCCCTTCACCTAATGATGGTGATGGTGCAGTTGGTACAGTCGCAGGAAATGGCACAGGTGTTGGCCCATGTGTATGAGTAGGTGCATGCACAGGGACAGTAGCACTACGTTCTGGATGTGATGCATTTTCTGCAGTTGTATGAGCTGGTGGATCTGACGGTCGCTTGACCCCATGACCACGTTTCTTTGGCGATTCATGATGCTCTGGTGCACCATATCTATGACGTATATCATGTAAATCTTTTCTAAGTTCATCAATTACAGTTTTACTCTCATCTTTTAATGTAGAATATAATTCCATTGGCACACCTGTTGCATGAATTTTGTACTCTGCTACACTTTTTTCCAGAAAAGCATTTCTAACATGGGATACTCTCATATCTGTTTCACTTTTACTTAATAATTGTTGTGCTTCTTTTAATTGGAATTCTAATGTACTTATACGTTCTTTTGATTCATTTGTTATTCTATCAAATGCTAAAGCTTTTTCTTCTAATTCTAAAACTTGGTTTAATCGAAACGACAACTTACCTTCGGCGTCCCTGCGTGCTAATGATATATGCTCTTTGTCATCTAATAGACGCTTATTTTGATCACGTAATGCGGCATTTTCAAGTTGTAAACGCTGACATTCTGCTAATGTTAGTTGCTGTTCTACTTGTAACCTTGCCGTCACCTCTTGGGAGCTGCGTAAGAACTCCAACATAGAGCCACTATCTTGGTAGCCAAACTTATTGATAGGTAAAGATCCGGTGTTAGCTCCCATTAATTGTGGTTGTGGTTGTAAATGAGCGTTGTCATCATAACTTTGGTGGTGATGCGGTGCTCCAGCTGCTGGTGGATATTGTGGATGAGTAGAGTTTCTATGATACAAGGCATCAACAGTAGAATTCATCTCTCTCTGTAACTGCTCTATCATGATGAGCTGGTCTTCATTTTTGCGGTCCCAATTCACGTCCTCCATTCTCTTATTATTACACTTCCTTTACAAAGACGGTAGTAACACCAAAAAAGCGTCTGATGGACCCCTTATGAAAATAATTGAAACCCTCAAGATAGAAAATTACCAACTTGTACTAATATCTTAGATGATACTATTATTACACTTGAAGTAAACCAGAGCTAAATTGTCCTATTTATCATTTTCCTTTTTTGACATATTTGGGTCCCGGTGGCGTCTTTACACAAGAAAAAAGTCACAAACAAACAAAGTAGTTGCATCAAAATGGAGTTCACTGCAACAGATGTAGAGGGCATTAAAGCTGAGGCTGCTTTAAAAGGTATGATGGCCATAGATCAGAACACTGCAGAAGGTCTTCTTGAGGAGTACGAAGAGAAGCTTGCTGAAGCAGCTGATCTTTGTAATATCGTCGATCCTGTCGAAAAGCCATATGATTCCAAATACAAGGGAAGAAAAGTATTGGATGATTTATTGAATAAATTAGAAGCAACGAAAACAGTGAGTATGATGGAAGGTCGACGTGAGACTGTGGCTGAGATGAATTGGCGTATTGCTGCATGTCAAGTAAAACAGGGTGTAATTTCATGGGAAGTAGAAGAGCCACATAATGCACAAGATGAACTTGAGCGCGCTGCATCATTCTATTCACCAGATTTTGTACAAGAAATCAATGATATGGTTGGAGTCGATCATGAAGGAGAGGAAGAGGAGGTAGATAAAGGTAGTGATTCTGCTACATCATCTACAAGTGGACGTGTATCTCTAGATGAACCACCGGAGGTGAAGTTACCAAAGGATAATCTAATCATTTGTATAGATGCTATGCAATGTCTGAATATGCTAGGAATACTCTGGGCTGGACGTGGTGTTGTGAAGAAATCATTTTTGTATCTTTTAGCTGCAAATAATTTATATGAACGTAGTAAAAAACATACAATGAAACTTAATGCAAGTAGTAGTGCATCTAATAGACGCAAAGCAAAGGAGTTAGAATCTGTATATACTCATAATTTATTTTATTTAGCTCAAGCTTATGGTCATATCGGTAATGCAACTAAATCAGGAGAATATTGTTATATGACATTACAGAGACAATTAATGACAAGATTTGATAGTATATCAGCAGCACTTGATTGGGTAAAGAATTGTGTTGGTATAAGTGATTTTTATATTGCACTAGGTCATTATAAAAGATGTGCCTTAGCATTAACATCCGCCGAAGTAGTACTTATGAGGCAGGTACTAGAACCGCCTGCAGATGGGCCTAATTCTGGACCAGAATCACAAGCTGATATTGATGCAAAAGTGCTAGCAATTGAAGTACATGCTGATCTCAATAGACGTATAGCACACCTCGATATGTTGATATTAAAGCGAGCATTTGACAGAAGACTATTTAAGGATAGTTGCACTGAAGGTGGAATAGATTTTTATGAACCCGTAGATGATGATGAAGAAGACAAAGATAATGGTACATGTGCCAAAGCAACATCTAACGTAAGTAATAGTGAATCTAATTCTGTTGAATATGATTTCTTTAGTGGATTATCTGTTCCAGGCATTCCTTATTTGTGTGCTGGTGATATTGACACATTTCAGGTTGCTAGAGCGGTGTTTTTAAGGGCTAGTGTGCGAATTGATGCAGCTAAAAAGTTCTATATAATGGATGGATACGTGTCTGATCATGTGAATATATTACAAGAACAATCTAAAATATATCATTATCTTGCTGTATTTGATGAAGAACCTAAACGTAGAATGGGTATGGAAAATAAAAGGATTGAAATATTATCACCATTGCTTTCTAAATTAAATCCAGTTGCATTTGAAGGTTTACACAAAGAATTAGCATATGAATTAGGGGAAACATATATGACTTTACATGATATTAAAATTGAAAAATTACGTTTAAGACGTCCCGATGGTAATGTTAATGGTGATGTTATCAAAAAATCAGAACTAGAAAATTGTAATATATTGTGTCATAAGTCGATTGCAATGTTTACGCATTATTTATCATTTTTTGCACCAGCAAGCGATACTACAGCACGTGGTGTCGGTGACTTCATTAATATGCCGCGTGATGAATTAGTAACTATTATTACAATGCAACCAAATTTAGCAGCTATAGCGCAAGAAGAAGCAAGATCATACCTAAATTCGCATTTCTTGGTATGTAGAATGCTGAGCAGATTACTGATTCCACCAGGCTCAAATGCACATGAAAGAAGTAAATATATTGCATTGTGTTTAAAGCGTTATGAATGGCTTGTTAAATTTGCACCTAAATTTTGTGAAGGTAAAGACTTAAATATAAATGATATTTTTGATGAAGAATTTAGTATAATTAAGGACATGGCGGAATTACTTCCTGTCAAAATAAATAAAATTCATCATTTAGGTGAAAATCCTACCATATAAAAAACAGGCATTGAAGGTATATGAAAGATAGATTTTGCATACTCAGCTTATGCAGTACGCGAGGGGCAGGCCCTTCCCAAAAAAACATATGAAGAAGCTTTTGCTAAATTAGGATGTTATTATACACAATTATGGTCACCTAGTATGGTTCCTAAAATTCCCAAACGTGATCCAGTTCTTTCAATTCCTTCTTCGAAACATTTTTCTTTGTATATTACTTTACATTTCATATAATATATTAATTTTCTTTTCGTTACAAATCTCGTGTACTGCATATGTACGTACGCATACTAGCTACACTCATGAACTTACTTTGCCTTCCTCCGTGTCAACGATATTTTTAGAGCACATTTCCTGAAAATGTTCCAATTTCATGCCCGGATCACCGTTCTTAACATCGTCATCAGGATACATTTGTTTATGTAATTGTGCTTCTACAGCATTATTATCAATATGTTCACCAAGGTTTGTCAACCATCCATGTAATTCCTGAGAATCAAGTATATTGCTTTCAAGTTTATTAGCATTTCGTCCCTTTGCCACAAAATAATCAAAACATTGTTCTTGTTCCATTTTCATCCAATTTTCTTGTTTATTAACACAACTTTGTGCATGTCTTAAAAAGTTTTCAAAGTATATCTTCTCTTTTTTACCTTCTTCAAGGTAATATTGATGTAGTGTACTAGGAAAGACAAGCCCCATGGACAGCATCATTCTTGATAAACAATCACCCATAACATAACCTTTAATATCACCATTATTACTCATAATGACAAATGTCTCTTCTAAATCAGCTAGCATTTCTGGTGAGAATGCGTTCTTTCCAATCTCCTCTGCCATAGTAGTTTTGAGATGACCAGTTACAACTGGATATTACGGAAAATGTGCTCAAAAATAGCAAGTCGGAATAACTACCAATAATTAAGAATTATTATGCGCTGCTTTTCTCTAATATATGATTGTATATAGGAAGCTGTTGAGCTTTGTAGTCAAGAGCCGGGGGGGTCTGGCGCAATTTTTTTCGAAAGCGTCTTTGCTGATTTATAACACTTAATAAAGCATCATACTCAAAAAGTGGAGATAAACGACAACTACAAATATTTCCTTTGAATGATACAATGTTTACAAATAATATACTATGCTAATAAAAATGATACAATAAAGCTGCACTCCTCCGACTGGTCAGCTGGTCAGGGCATTCTATCGAGACATGCCACTACGAACTGCTCACAAGCGTTGCAATTATTGTAAGACCACCATACTACCACCAACCACGCTTCTTATTTGCCTCTGCTTTATCATCATTTTCCTTCCTCGTAGCAGCAGCAATGGCTGCAGCAGAATTCACATAATTTGTGGAGTCCGATGGTGGTATAATTGTTTGGTTTCTTAACTGACTATCTTCTGGTCGGAACATTGGTTTACGTACATCAAGCATGCGTGGTTTACTATTTTCTAATGTATGTTTGCGATATTTGATCCATGCTGTTCTACCTGTGTCATACAGGCTATCACCACCAACTTTCAGCAACAATCCAGCTGCGGCTCCTACAACCGCACCAGCCACACCACGTTTTTTACCAGCTAATCCTGTAACAATCCATGCACCATTAAAAGCGCCAGATACAATAAAATTGAATGCATCATCTTTTTGTCTTATTTGACGCATACCATATGTACCTGCTAATAATGCAGTAGTACCTAGACCAGCTCCAGCCGCATAAGCAGCTGTATAAAGTGCAGCACTTTCCCCAATATAAAAACCAGTTGTGAAACCAGTTAGGCCACCAACAAGGACCGATCCTGGTACTTTATTCTCAAAATAAACACGAGCACTATCTAATGATATCTCATAAGTCGGTGGAGGTGAAGGCGAGACTTCTTTTTCTCCACTACTGCTTGAACTATTTTCTACTATTTTAGACATTGCCCCTAGTATTTACCACCACGCTAAATCTCAGTGCAATCAAACTTCACAACTATTGAAACTTCCGAAGAACTTACCCCATCTTCTTGCCGTACTTCTTGACCGGCGGCTATTGTGGTTACAAGAAGACCAGAGGAGAAATTCTATAAATTCACTACTTACCTGATCTTGAGAAGTAGAGGTTGTATAAAATCAACTTTAGTGCTGTTGGTATACATTTTGATTTATATTGTTTTTACTTGTTGGTGCAATGTCAAAGGCTGATGAGTTCACATCGATCTTGATGGCACTTCAGGGTGTCACAGTGCTTGAGGCACCACGTGTGAGTAGAGAAACAATTATCTCGTCTATTCGTGACCACACTTTGATTTTACGTGAAATGAAAAAAGGTTTAACATCTGTTACACAAATTGTTACATCATTAGCAGCAGAAGCTGGAGACAATAGGCGTATATTGCAAAATTTACAAGATGATAATAAAAAAATGAGAACAGATATTGAAAAATTATACACATTAAGTGATGAATTTAGAAAAGAAATGAATGAAATGGGTGAAAAAGTCAGTGATTTATACGCATTGAAGGACACAGTACGTGAGCATAAAGAATTCGTTGATGACCTTAACTCACGTTTTGGTGTACATGTTAAAGAAACAAGAGATTATGAGCGTAATAATGATGAGCGCTTTGATGCATTAGATGGTAGACATAATCAAACCGTTTTTAATCTAAAAGAATTGAAGGATTATGTGGAGCATTTTGCTGATAATCTCATATTACCTTCAAGTCAAATCACAGTAGAAGCTGCTGCTGGTTATGCAACAAGACCTACACCATTATTGGAAATATTAAAAATGGTAAATGAAACTGATACTGATCAAAATACACAATTAAAATTACATAGTGATCAAATTTTAGCATCACAAGAAAAAATTGAAACCAAAGCTGATGATAGTGTCCTCCATGATGTCAAGGGTTTAACACGTAAAGTAACGGCTATTGAAAATCATATATTGAAAGAAGAAGAGCAAGGTGTTGGTGCTATACGTAGAGCATGTGAAGAATTATCAGATAAAATGCAAGGAATGACTACCGAAATGGCAGAAAAAATGGATAGACGTGAAGTGTCTTTTATTGTTCATGAAAAATATGAAGAAATCGTGAAATATTTACAAGATGCATTACAATCATCTGCAGAAGATGAGAATAATTTCAAAGAAAAGGCTGATGAAATTCAAGCATTAGTAATGACTTTATCGAATACTAAAGCAGATCGTGTTGAAATAGCACCTATGCAAGAAATCTTAGTAAAAACTGAAGTTATGCTTAAAAAACTCGGTGGTGGTAATAAACGTGATCAAGTAAGTAAAAAAGAATTAGAAGCTTTATTAGAATTAAAAGTTGATAAACAAGAGTTTGAAACAGCTTTATCTAGTATGTCGAAAGGCAATAAACGTGGAAAAAGGTTGACCGCACTTGGGCCCTCAGCTGCCCCTGTACTGGACGAAGCATTCGGGACACAATCTGTTCCAATGGGGGGAAATACTAGTCATTATGATAATAATAATCTTGCTGATTTATCACGTGATAAAGAAATGTGGAAAAATATTGCTAATTCTATGA
>JACKZZ010004781.1_pt1 | contig 17816 bp, 16 predicted proteins | sample 8027871 | NCBI WGS metagenome assembly JACKZZ01 (sample SAMN15724774, study PRJNA655200) | protist metagenome | isolation source: fluorescence activated cell sorting (FACS) single amplified genomes of... | place: USA: West Boothbay Harbor, Gulf of Maine | collected 2000-07-19
CTTCATCATCGCTACCAGTCCATGCTGCTAAAAACATTGATGCTGTTACTTGTACATCATTTTGTGGTAATTGATTAAAAATATATAAACCATCTATACTAGATGATAATGATTGGGAAAATGAAATATAAGCATCACTCCATCGAGTTGCAAATAAATCTGGGGGTATTATGTTTTGGTTATTAGCATTAGGGTTTTCTATTGTAATATTTAATTGAGGTGAAATGTAAGTACCATCTTGGTTTTGGCTTGTATTACTAGGGAATGTAAATCCTGTTGTTGATATTGATCCTATTTGGGCAAAAATACCTGCTGAAAAGCCTTCTGGTAATTGAAAGGTATTGGGAACTAAATCGTTAGTACTACTTGTAAAATTAACATCTATTGTTTCTTCTCCAGGGTCAGCATTATCATATGATACAGTATATTTTACAAAATACCCATAATTTGTACATAAACCAAATTGTGTAGTCCCTACAGCATCATTAGCATTAGGAACAGTTCCAGATGTTGGGAAAAAACTACTTGTATAAGTATAATCCCCATTTCTTAAAGAATTATTAAATACTACTGGTTGTAGATTTAGAGAAGTACCTTGAGTTTGACTTATATTATTAGTTAAATTACTAAACTCAGATAAAGTAAGAGTGACAGCTTCCGTATTAGGAAGTGCAGAATATCCTGCACTTAAATTAACATTATTTACTGTTAATTTTATATAAGGATTAGCTCCAGGAACTGTTTCTAAATCTATAATATCCCATTCAACATTATTTAAAATATTTGAAAATTGTGCTACCTTTATTTTACCTGCATTTTTATTAAAATCTTCTACTGATCCTGATAAAGTTGTTAATGTTTGGTAAAAAGTTGAACCATCACCTACATATACTTCTGTTATACTAGCAATAGTTGAATTATTATAAGCTATAGTTTCTCCAATTATTGGGGGTGATGTGCTAGTATTAAAATTATAATTTCCACTATCTGTTGTTGTAGCGTTTTCTTTATATACCCTAAATACGGCACCTGCTGATGGTGGGTTTGCTGATATAGAAGTATACTGTGTAAAAACCCATGGACTAACACCCATTTCTTCATGAAATACTTGAAATGAACCACTTACTTGTTGGTTTACTTGAGTTACCCCATTTAAAACCCCATTGCCTAACTCATTTAATGTACCTTCTAAAAAAACATTATTTATATTTACATTACTATTAACTGTTGATGTATATACACTACCACCTAAAGGGATAAAAGGAGAAGCGGGTGCTCCTGATCCTGTTTCTGTTAGAATATAAGCTTTATAAGGTCTATGGATGTGTGGGTTATATCTATATGTATCTCCATCTCCACCATCAGTATTGTATCCTCTGTATACCCATAGCTCTTGATCGTTTCTAATTGGGATTTCAGTTGTTGATTCTACTATATTATTTGTAGTTAAAGTAATAACTATACCACTTGAAACAGCTGTAAATCCTTCAGCTAATAGTTCTGATTGTGTAAATGTTATGGTTTCTCCTACTTGATATCCTGACCCTATATCCGTAACTTGGATAGTATTTATTATTGATCCAAGAGATTTTAATCTAAATTCTGCTCCTACACCATTTATACTTCCATTTTTTGTTATAAAAACAGTATTAAATGCAGATGTTGTAGGTTGAGTAAAGGGTAATGATTGATTTGGTATTAAATTAGTAAATTCTATTCCATTTTGTACTACATACGAAATATTAGTCCCTAATGATGAGATTTTAGAAGTATAATTATTATTAGCTACCGTTGTAGGATCCTTAATAGAATTAAGTTTAAGATTCATATCTAAATTATTAGAAGAACCTGATACTAATATCTGATTAGTAGTTTCTTTAAGATAATACCTTATGTCTGGTGGTGGAGCTACTGCCATTTATGTTATTTTGTTATAAATATTTTAAAACTATTTTTTTATACTATTATTATTTTTTATGGATCTATAGGATCCTCTCCTTGTGTTGGTCCTCCAAAATAACCATATTGGGTATAAGCACAATAAGATTCATTTAGAGGATAATTGGTTTGATCAAAATTCTTTATAACAACTCTCCAATCTCTTTGAGTTAACTCTAAATTATCTGGAGCAGATGGACCAGGGGATGCATCACATCTAATATTAATAGTTCTATCTCCTGTATATACATTCCCGTTATTTGCTACAGTTGGATTAGGAGTAACTCCTCCACCAATTATACTAAGGAAACTTGGTGTGCCTGGATGTACTGACCAAGCACCACTTTCATCAGTCATAAAATACATTACATATTGAGTGTTAGGATTACCTCCTACACTTACTTGTGTGGTGGATGTTCTTTCAGCTGGAGTTCCAGAACTAGGAATAGTTCCAGACCCACAACTACTTATACTAACAATATCAGTAGTTCCTTGAATTTGTTGTAAATTAGGAGTTATTGTTATAGTTGAAGGTGGTGAGTATAAATTAAAAGCGGGTCCAATAGGGACTGATGATGCTGTTATATCGCCTTGATATAAAGCTAATTTTATTATTGATGGTGCCCCTCCTGTTAAAGTAGATGAAGCACTTAAAGCATGATATGTGTCATTTTTAGCATTCATAAACCATGGTACTTCACTTGGGGTATTAGTAGCATCTCCATCAAACTCTCTTGAACCTGTGTTAAAATTTCCAAAGGTATCAGTATTAAAACTATCACCCGTTGATACTCTAACAAGACCACCATCATTTGTTGTTTGGAAATAATTAGCTTCATGCCATCCTTTAAAAAATGATTCTGTGGGGTATGTAGGTATTGGTGGAAAATACCCTTGTGCTAATGATTCTGTAAACCCTGTTGCAGGGATTACATTTGGATCTTCTCCTGAAGAGGTAGCATAGTAACTAAATACCCCACTTGCACTAAAGGTTAAATTATAAAATGAATCATCAAATGAGTTAACTGCATTAGATGAAGGTTCTTGGTTAATTATTAATAAAGTTGCATCTTCGGTACCAGGAAACCCATCACTTTGGTTTGAAGTATTTGATATAAAATAAGATTGATATCCTTCAATTAAAATATTTAGATAGTCAGAGGCTCCTGTTAAATTAAATATTACATAATCACTATCAGCAATAAAGGGTTGTATTGCTACACCATTAACATCAACATTAGACATTTTAATATATTTAACCTTATTAGTTACATTATAAGCAACATCCCGGGTTAATAAAGTTACAATTAAATCTTGTGTTGCGGTTGTATACCCTAAACTCTGTAATTCAGCTATAGATATTGTTATAGTATCCCCTACTTGATAACCAGAATTACTAGGAGAATTAATTACCTTAACATTTAACCATGATTGGGCAGCAGGTTGTGTTGTTGTGCTTATTCTTACTTCAGCACCTGTTCCACTACCATCTGTTGTTATATTTGTAGTTGTTACATTAGTGTTAGATGGGTAAGGAGTGGTTTGAAAGTTTTGGGTTATATTAAGGGGGTAATTTTGTGTTAAAATACCATTTTGGTTAACTGTGTCTGCCCAAAACCATACATTTCCTTCTGTTGGGATAAAGTTAGGGAGTACAAAATCTGATTCATTTTTAGATATATTATTAAACCATTGGATTCTAAAGAAATAATCTATAATAGCATCATGTCCAAAAAATGTTTTACAAATTTCATTAGCTCTTACTTGAATATCATTACCAAATTCTCCATTGTAAAACTCTCTTTGGTCAATTCTAGGATAATTAACAGGAGGGAATTGATTTGATCCTGTTTGTTCTTGATGATATGGAGGTGTAATTCCTAAAGATGGAACTATTGACTCACTCCATTGTTGTACAAACTCTGGATATTGAGCATAAAATTCAGAGGCAGAAACTTCAGCTTCTGTTAAACCACTATAAGGTCCTCCACCATTTTGAACAGATCTACTAACGGGGGCAGTAAAATTACTATTAAAGGGTTCAAATGCACCCCCAGTACCTCCACTAAATTTATATATAGCAGACCCACTAACATTTCCATATGCAGGGAACGAACTACTGGAGTTAGGTACTTGGTAATTTCTTGGAAATGATTTAACACTACCTGAATATTCAGGAGTGGTAAATGACATTGAAGGAGGTGCTTGTCTGTTTCTTTCTAATAAATTTTGTTTTATTACAACACCAGAAGATAAACTCGTTCTAGCAGGTGTAAAATCTTCTATCATTTTAAATAATGAATTATCGAAGAATGAAATTAACCTAATAAAATCATTTACATCATAACTATTTATATATTTTGTAAAATATGCATCTCTTAAAGCATCTAATTGTGGATAAGAATACCCAGATTCAGATATTTGTCTAGGATCACCTATATAATCTCCTAAGTTAAACGCACCTATTTGTGCTATAATATCATCATTAACCTGGTCTGTGGGTGAGAATGCTACTTCTAAATAATTAATACTAGGATTACTACCACTTGGGTAAATATCTTGTTGTATTGATCTATAAGGTGATAAAGTAGAACCAGAAGGTAATACTTCTTGAACTATTTTAATTTGATCACTTATCCTATTTTTAATACCTCCTGGTACTTGGTTTAGAAAAATGCTTTCTCTATTTTGTATAAATGAACCTGTTACATAAAATTCACTATCCCCGCTTGAAAAAGACTGTGTTGTTGCCCAAGATCCTGTAACTTTAGGGTGTATTGAAGTTCTACTTGATGTTATTAATTGTGTACCTAAATCTGCTCTAAAGGCTAAATCTTGAGGTGTTACATTAATTGTATTACCTTGAGTTGAATAAGGGTTAACTACATAATCGTAAAATAAACTTTCACTTAATGCTGTATCCCAATATCTTATTTCTTGATACGCCCCAGAAAAAGGTGTTGCAGTTCCTCCATCTATAGGTACATTATTTATATTTGGAAATCTTGAAGTTTGTACTGTATCCCAATATTGCCAGTTATGTGTTATATTATCTGAATCTGTGTGTCCTATTTTATCCCCAATTCTATTAGCAGCATATATATAAGCTTTATCATTTCCTGAGTAATCAACAGTAGCCATTACAGACCACCACCCACCATCAAAGAAGGGTAAATCAATACTTGCTGTTTTATCTAACCCATTATTTCCATCAGGATAAAATGTTAAAGTACCATAAGCATTAGATTCAGAAGGAGAAGACCCACTATAACTTGAAGTAGTCATTCCTGATCCTGTATAGTTTAAAGTAATAAAGGAAGTATTACCATCACCAGTCCATAAGTTTTGGTGTATGGGTGTAGCTGTTTCTGGTATACCTGGGGTTTTAAATCTAAATTGTAGAGATTTTGGTCTTGTTTCTTGAACATTATTAGCAAAATCATCACTTAATTGAAATGAAGAGGTTATTTGACTGTTTATACCATCAGAATGAAAGGCATAATTAAATACATCTTTACTATAATCCCAATCTTGAAAATCGTTTCTATCTTTACCACCAAATTCGTTTATTCTTAAAATGGTACTTGGGATTCCATAAGCAGTAATTAATGCTCTTATACCAGCTATTGTACCTTTTTTCTTAAGTAATAAGGGTATGTTATGGTAAATTCGTTTATATAATTGTTTATTAACATTGTCTAATGGGACTATATCGTTTGAAGCAGATATTTCAGTATCTACGTACTGAAACCCAGTAGGTGTATTAACTAGGGTATCGATTGACCCCGTCATATCGGGAAAAGGAAATGTACTACCTGAGGGAGTTAATCCCAAAAATGCAGTATATAAATCATTAGAGTTAAAATTATTTGAATATAATTTAATACCAAAATCCCTAATAGCATCTGCTACTAAATCCTTAGAAATACCAAAGTCTAAACGGTTATCCGCGTCAAATCTAGTTGTTAAATTCTTAGTATATAACCATGTATTATCATACTGTTGAGCCACCATATCAACGAATAATTCATATTTTTCGTTTTCTGAATCTTCTTTAAGATATTCTGGGATTGCATTATATAAATAATCTTGATTATTTTCATCATAATTAGAAGCAGATAAAGCTTGCCCCCCATAATAAGGACTTCCTTCATCTGTACTCCCTACCCAAGTTAATGCTTCGGTACTTCCAGTTGGAAATAAAATATAAGGAGGTTCTGTATTTTGTTTTGGGTATGATTTTTCTGAACCACTATTAAAATACATAAAATATTCCCAACCATCTAAGTTAGAAATTATTTTTTCAATACTATTACCAAGTTCAGCTTTACTAGAACTGTAAGTACCCGTATTTAAAGGTAAATTATTTATAGCATTACTTGAAGATTGGATTAATCCTACTTTATAATAAAAATTATCTAACCTAGTATATGCGGATGAAAAATGTATAAAATTACTATATTCAGTGTAATCTACACTTATGTTAATATCCTTTCTATTTAATAGATTTTTTATTTGGTTTTGGGAACTAGTTATATCTGAATTTATTAAAGTATTATAACTAAATTCTTGACTTGATTCTCCTGTTTCTTGTGTTACAGTAATACTATAATTTGGACCCTTTATTAATTGAATATCATTTGGTTCAAAAATTAAAGGTGGGAAAGTAACATTATATGCTTCAGGATATGAAATTTCTTCAACTACCCATAATGTTGATTTTAAATCAAATTGAGAAGGTAAGGGCTCATATAGTTTAACTAATAATGAAGGTTCTACAGCAGTTGTAGTATCCAATCTTAAATTATTTGCTATTACCTGTTGATCATTTCCAAAATTAAGTAAAAAATCTACAAAATAATCTTGAGTTTCACGAAACCCAATAAATGCTTCACTTGAACTAATAATTAATTCACTAGGTATAGTATTACTATTTAACCTTAATTCAGTTCTATCTGAACTAATTTCACTGATATAATAATTAGTTTCTATATCCGAAGCTATAAGCTTTCTATAAAAATTATAAGTAGCATAAAAAGTACCTTCATCATATCCTATTTCTGAAAGATCTTCATCTGGGTATAATATAGTATCTCCATTTATTACACTATAATTTGTTACAGGGATGGCTTTTGCTGATCCAACTAAGGGGAAAATAAGATTTTTACTTTCATCATAAGCATAGTATTCTATATAATCCGTGGATGAAGTAAAAGCAGTATCTAATCTTGAAGAAGATATTAAATTACTATCTTTTTCATCATACTGTTGAAATTCAAATGTTGAAGGTTCAACTTGTACTATTTTTATTTTATTTTCTTCCATATTTAGAAAGTAGTGGTATTTGTAATATTAAGGGTTTGTTGTTGATGGTATTGTACTAACAATATCATTATATTCTTTATTCCCTGACAGATCTTCATTTTCTATGTTATCAGCATCTAAATCAATTTTTTCTCCTGTAAGTGCTTCAGCTGTTGCAATTTGAGATTGTAATAAATCTCTTCTTAGTTGTGATATTTCCGCTCTTAATGCTACTATAATTTCATTATCTTGATCAAAGTTTATATAGTCACCACTGGTTTTGACTAAATATTCGTGTGAATTTGAACCTCCATAGGAAGGAATATCGTAAAATAGCTCATTATAATATTCAAAAAACTGTTGAACAGTAGTTGTTGCCTCTATTTGTTCATTTACAGAAATAACACCCAATTGTTGAAATTGAGTATCTATAATTTTAGTATAATCTGTTTTAGAATATACTTTTTTAATTAAATCTATTTTTTCTGTTTTTCTATCCATTTTACTTCTACCCATTAACTACTTTAAAGTAATAATTCTCATCCATCACTATGGTTTGACCCGCTATTTCAGTTTGAATCAATATACAATAATACCTTTCAGGTTCCAAACCATTCATATAAACAGTAAAGAAACTTCCAGTTGAATCACAACTAATATTTGTAAATTCTTTATCAAAATCTACAACAAATTCATTAGTATCTAAATCCTTAATAGCATATAAAGATTGTGAAGGTAAAGCATAATTTGTTGTATAAACAGAAGCGGTTTGAAAACTACGAATTGGAAATTCGGGACGTACACTTAATCTAAAATTATTTATACTTTCACTGTAAAATACACCTTGGTTATTATCTAATGCTACAAATAAATCAGGAGTATTAATAACATCTAAGGATCCTGTTTCATATACAGAATCATCCCACTTTATTTCTAATTGTGGTGGGTAGATTGTATTTGTGTCTACTGAATAATAACTTAATTGGGGAGATACTGCACTTGAAGTAATAAATTCTTTATCAGTTTCCCATTTTACTATAAATCCTTCGTTTGCTATTTCTATTTTACCTGCATTTAAACCCCTAGATGATGAATACCATACTCTTAATGCATCTGTTACATTAACATTTAAGTCTTTGTCACTTCTTAAATTAAAGGATTGTGTAAACTCTAAAGGACCAATTCCTTCATATCCACCTGATCCTGTATACCATACTCCACCTCCTGCGTTATTACTTCCAGAAAATGAGGCTGTAATAAGTGGATTCCAACCTCCGGTTGACCATTTATTTGAACCTGAATAATCAGAGTATACCCAACTTACACCTGTAGTATTAAAGGGTTTATCTAGATATTGACCTGATCCATTATTCCATGATCCTGATATAGGGTAAACTTCTATGTTTGATTTTAAAATAACATTCGTTGCTTTTGATACATTCAATTTTAAACTCCCTGAAAAGTTATCCCAAGATCCTGTTACTTTTGCTATATTATCAATTACATCGTTTATCTGTGACTGATCAAATTTAACTAGAGATCTTGCTACTTGGGCTATAGGGTTTATGTCTGTTACTTTATTGTTTACATCTAATATAGGATCCAACCCAGTATTCATTGCTGGGTACGCACTATATATTGAAGCGTCTTGGGAGGGAAATAATTTATATACTGCCATAATTATAAGTTTACTACTTTTCCTTTAATATCTCTATTTGGATATTTTAATTCAAAAATACTTGGATCTAAAGAAGGAAATATTGTTCCATTTTGGTTTGCACCATTCATATCATAAGCCCATTGTGAATATCCACTATTTGTTCCTGCAATGTTACTTATTACTATAGACTTAACAGTTTGTACTCCTTCTAATGCATCTAACATTACAAATAAATCGGGAGTAATTATAGGTTGATTAATTTGCCATTTATCAATATTAAAATAAGTTTGAAGTGAAACTATACACCTTTCAAGTACCTCATTACTGTTATAATTAGGATAAGTTACAATTTGGAAATTTATACCAAAATTAATAATAAAAGCATCTTTAATACTAATAGTATCACCAATCATTCTATACTCATTAAGATATGTTCTAACATTTTCTTTTAAAGTATCTGAGGGAGTGGTTAAATAATTGTTATTGTCTTCTGTTAGTACGTAAAGGTCTAATGTTGTATTAGCATCATCGGCATTTGGTTTTTGTGTCCATGCTTTTGCAATTCTACCATATTTAGAAGGCATACTTAAAGCTCTTACTAAATAATCATTAGCTGTTACATTTCTTAATTGAGTAGAAAAATTTGATATACTATTTTGTCTTATTTCTTCTATTGTATCTCCATCTTGACCTCCTGAAGCTGCTTCGGGGTTGTTAGTTGCTACAGAGTTAAATATATATTGTGCTAGATTAGGATCTAATCCACCTTTTATAAATTTTATATTTGTAGTATTAACATTTGTAATAGTATTTGATAACACATTAGATTTAACCCCACCACCAGTATAATATCTTACTGTTAGAGTAGTATTTGATGGAGAAATACCGTATGTGTTTGTAAAAACAAAATTTGTAGGACTATAAGCGGTTGTTAATTTATTTTGTTCAAAAGGTAAACCTAAACCTACATTCATTGAATTTGGAATAATTTCTTCTGTTGTACTATTTGGGTTACCAACTCCAAATTGAAGTTGAAGTCTATTACTACTTAAAAATCTAGTTGCAAATCTAGTTTCTACTGATTTAGTTTGTAATAAATAAGGTGTATCTGTATCTAAATAAGTATTTGGGTCATTTATATTTGTGTTTTTAATACCATCAAATATTAATTCTTGTCCTAAATAATCAACTTCATACCATTTATTTCCATCAGAATCTATTACATCAACTATACCTGCTATATTAGGTTCATTAATTTCAAGTGTAATGAAATCTTGTGGGGATCCTATAGAAAATTGAGTTTGATTAATTTTAGCTGAGAATACTTTTCTTGATTTTTTTAATAGGTAAAAAGTAGGATTACCTCCTGATATTTGACCAATTGAAACCGTAGTTGGGTCTAATGAACTGGAGGAAGTAAAATCAATTGGATTATCTAATGTAAAAGTTACGGGTGTTGCTGAAGTTGTCGTTATTGATGTATTAGCATCTACATATAAGGCATAATCATAATCAGGAACAGATTCATTATTAACTAGTTTAGCTGGAACTTGTTGGTATATATCTATGATAGTATTTGATAAACCTGTAACTCTAGGTTTATAACCATACATATAGGCCATATCAAATATATTACTCTGTTGTCTAGCATACTGTAAAAAGTTTTCTTGAATTTGATTATCTAAATAGAAAGATAACACATCCCCTACATACGCTGCTTGTTCTATAAACATCATCCCCGGGGAGGTGTTTGAAAAATCTGTATAAGTCTTTGGGAAGTATGTTTGGCTATAATTAATTAGCTGGGATCTATACTCTGAAAAATCCTTATTTATATATTTTATGTCTTTTCTTACAGCCATTAGTTAAAATTTAAATTTAAAGTATCTTCAATAGCAGTATTTATAACATTATAGTATATTTGCACTGTTACTTCATTATTGTCTGAGTTATTTAAAACATTTAATTCTTGAACATTTACAAGAGGAAATTCGGTCGCTATTTTTTGTTGTACATCTTCTCTTAAAAAATCTAAATTATCCGAATTTATTTGAGTAAATATAAATTTTCTTAAACCACCACCAAAAGTAGGATTACCTGGTCTTTCTCCTGGGTTTGTTAGGAAATAATTAATTAAGTTATTTTTTATTGCCTGAGCAGTTTGATAATTAGGAGTGAACACACCACCTTCATTGAATGGGATGTTTACTCCAATACCAACTGAGGGTCTTAAATCATTAACAAATTGATTGGGTGCTCTAAATGCCATATTATACTTTTCCTTTCATTATATTATTAATCATATCCATAGATACCTCACCTTGAGGTAATTGACCATTTGGGGATGTAGTATCCATACTACCCATTTGTAATGGCATACTATTAGTATTTGCACTTATAGTACCATTTACTCCAGGTCTCATACCATCTAAAACACTCATCATGTTTTCTCTTAGTTTCAGTTTATCCGTTTCAGGGAGTGAAGTTTGCATTACTGGGTTCAGGGGACTAGGTGTTCCCGGATCTGTTGAAGGGGTTGCTGTTATTCTTTCGACAACGGTTTGTCTAGGAGCACGCACAGCTTCCATAAGGATGTCTTTCATCTCTTCTTGTATAGCCTCTTTCACTGCTTCTTTTACGATTGTTTTTAATTGATTTAGTTTCATATGTTTATAAATATTGAATTAATCTGCTTTTAAATTGTTTTGTATTATATAAAATGCTAGTTCGTCTAGTAATATTTGATCTTCAGCACTAAATGAAGGTTCTCCTTGTAATATTATAATTCCTCCTGAATTTTTAGCTATTGCTTTTCTTTTGTATTGGTCACCTACTTTAGATTTATCTTCTTGTACCACAGATAATTCAAAACCATTTACATTAGTTAATATTGTATTACCTTGTTCTTGTGAGTTAGCTTGTATTGCTAAAAGCTCAGCATTTATTTGTTCCATAGGTATATCACCACCACAATTTTCTATTAGTTCATCAACACGTTTTAAGTATCTTAATATTATTATTAAGGATATAACTAAAAATATAAGGGATATAAGTAATGCCTTTTTTAAATCTTCGGATATATCAACTAAATCTTTAAGTAACTCTTTAACATCTTCTAATTTTGCTATTAAAGAATAAGGTACACCTACACCAGGAGGTGTGGCAACTGGGAAGCCTATTGCGGAAATACTACTTTTTACACCCCTTAATTGGATTGATAAGTAAAGAAATAAAGCTGCTATTGCTGTGTTTGCTGCTATTACTATCCACATTTGGTTTATTTGTTTAACTATAGAGTTTCTTCGTTTTATAAGTTCTCTTAAAAGCTCATTATTGGGGCATACTGCCGTTTCTTGTTCTTCTTTTTCTAATTTGGTAATACCAAACACAACCATTAAAGATATAGCTAAAGGAAATAATTTGTTTTGGGCTACCCCAGCAAATGCTAATATTTGAGCTTTTATGGTAATTATAGCTATTTGGACTGCTCCTAAGCCTATAAGGGCGGCAGTTTCAGCTAGCTTATTCATTTCATCTTTTACTTGATCTGCCCTTCTTTCAGCTTCTTTATCTATATCAATTAATTTCTTTATAGGTAAAATTTGTGGTACTTCTCCCTCAAGGGTTATTAAAGATTGTTTATCTGGGGTGTATTGGTCTTTTTTATAAAGAACTGTTGGTTCTAATATAGATAATTCGGGTAAAGCTTCAATTGATACTGTTCCAAACCTAATCTCATATTCTCCATTTTCATCAGTTTTTATTTCTTTATTACCATTTTTATCATATACATATTCTTTATATTCTTCCTCTTTTTTTATTTGTTTAGGTTTACCAGTTATTCTATTTATTTTACCACTGGGGTCGTCAACTTTAATTTTTCTGGTTTTGGTTACTAATTTCATTGGAAATAAAACAAGTAAAGGTTTTACTTCAACTCCTTGAATAGGTTCACTTGTTTGTTCACTATATAATCTTCCTTTAGTAGAAAAAGTAGTAATAACAGGTTTGTATTTTTCAAGTTGTTCTTTAGTTGCTTTAAAATCATCAACATTGTCTTTTACACCTTCAGCTTTTGCTATTATTTCCTGACCTTTAGGGGTATTTAAAAATACTTTACCTAAATCTAATAATGTTTTTTCATCTATCATATTAGGTAGTTTTTACTTTTTTAGATTTATAATCACCTGATTGTGCTCGGTTAGATATATTATCTAATACACCCCCAGATTGACTAAGGATATTTGCTAAAGATGAAGCAATAGGAAGAGAACCTTCTTTACCTAAAGCACTACATAAAGTTTTTAAGTTATCTATTAATGCGGTGAAATCATCTAAAAATTTATCACCCAAAATTATGGATTCGGATGCATTTTGTTTACCTAAAGATACCACACCCTTATCAGATATAATATTTACATTTTTAGTTTGAGATTGTATACCTAAATCTTCAATTGATGTTAATACAATAGACTTTTGTGAAGAAAATAATATACTATCAATATGAGTATTAAATAATAATCTACCTGAATTTAGTATTACTTGAGGGCCATTATAAGACTTAGGGGATTTTGGTACAGGGGAAATTATATTAGAATAAGGTATAGTTGAACCTTCACCTTCACGTTTTAAAGCAACCGCTATATCAAAAGGTATTTTTTGAGTAGAAGTTAAATATATAGACGTAGGGTCATTATTTATATCTTCTGTTATAGGTAAATAACCTTCTGATGAACCACTTATAGGTTGACCATTTTTTATAATAGTAATTGGGTCTCCGTTTTTAGTATTATTACCAGCAGACCAATTATTTGTAATAGTACCCCCAGCTTTAGAAGTATTACCCAATCTAATACTATTACCAAATCTACCTTCAAGTATATTATCTCCGGCAAAGGGTAAAATAGGGTGAATATCTCCTTTTTCTTCAAAAGTACCACCACTATTACCATTTAAATTTATACTTTGTTTTTGTGTGGTAGGTCTACTTACATTTCCTGTTTCTATTGAAGTATAAGATTTATTTAAAGAGGGAGCAACATTATTATCAGTATTTAAACTTGTAGGTACAGCATTCATATGTTGGCTATTCCATAATGAAGTAATACTTACATAAAAATTCTTTAATTTAACCCCTATATCTGGGTTTTGATTTGATGGTCCTCGTACAATAAGTACATATTCGTTAACTAAAGGATAAGTTTTTAAATTAGGAAATAAAGGGGTTGCTAATTGAATAGTAGTACCATCCAAACTTGTATTACCTGCAGTTTTAGCCTCAGTAAAGTTAATTGTCCCAATTCCTGACCACTTACCTGTTTGGTTGAATAAATCAGAATTAGAATTAAGATTAATATCTACAACTCTTGCAATTATAAATTTTCCAATTTGTGAAGCCTCACTATCAACATCACTTATACTTGAGTTAGTATTGGGTGATGATTGAAATAATCTAGAGATTCCAGTTTTATTTACTGCCATCTTTTTTTTCTTCGTAATTCTTATTAAGGGTTTCTAACTCTTTCATTAATTGATCTTTTTCTTCATCTGTAATTCCAGTAGGATCATCACTAATTGAATTGTTTAAAACACGTTGTATAATTGTGGACATTTTTATTAACTGTTCGTCATTTCGAACACCAATTTCCATATATTCTTTTATAAGAGGAACAATCAAAGTAGCATCACCAATATCGTTAATTAATGGTTTTAATTCTGATATTAATCCTCCTATTTGTTGTTGTTTTGTTTTTTGGTTATCGTATATCTCACTTAATATATCTGAGAATTTTTTACTACCAAATACTACACTATCTAATGTGCCCATGATGTTATTTTATTATAAATATGGATATAAGAAGGAATTAGAATTTAGCGTAACCGTTCTCTAAATAAAATATATATTGTTGTTTAAAGATACCATGGAGTTTATCTGCAATCTTTGTTATTTTTGGAGTTTTTACATCTATAATTTCACGAATGTATATATAAAGTGCTTTTTTGTTAAAAACCTCTATAGTTTCTCGTTTACGAAATAATTCTAAAATTGCATCTGCTATTTGGGCATCATTCTTTTTAGGAAATAACTCAAATATATTTGATGTAACATGATCAACAAATATGTCAATGTATTTATCTAAATCAGTTTTAATAATTTCATCCCCCATTTTATATGTGTGGGTTGAATGTTCTCCGGTTAATACATCAACAGGTACTTTTTTTATTTTTTTACTATAATTTTTTGTATTATATAAAATTAACCAACGTTTTACAATGGTCCCAAAATACGAGTATGCTTTAGCCCCTCGTGTTGGGTCAAATAAATGAATTTTAGATAATAAGAAAACAATTATCTCATGTTGAAGATGTTCTAAATTTTCTACCTCTGTATGGTAAAATTTAAAAGTGTGAATAATATTTTGAGTAAGTTTAAAGAACGCATAGTGTATTTCTTTATCATAAATTTTACTCCTCATTTCTGAACAAGGTGTGTTGTTATATAATACGATAGCGTCTTCTGTGTCCTGAGTGAAGTAGTTCTTACTCTTAGGTCTGCGTTTTTTCTTTATTGGGGCCATAAATGTTATTGGACTTTAAATCTTGATAAATTGGTTTGTATTACCTTTATTTGATCAAAAATCCAACCTATTTCATCATCAGCTTTGAATATACCTTTAGAATCTACGTCTTGTAAACGTTTATCTGATATTTCTAATTGTTTTGAAAATTCTGCTATATAACTATTCTGATTGATAATTATTTCTAGCATTTTCTCATTTTTCTTTAATAGGTTGATGGTCGTATATCCTAAGACAACGACCAAAACCCCTAAAACAATAATTACTATATTTAATATCATAAGTTATCTAACATGTTTTTTAATCCTACACTAGATACTTTATTAAGTGCCTTTTGTTTAGAATTACCTTTTTGATTTGACGTCAATGTATAATTTTTCTTTGGCGTAGCCACGCTATTCTTAGAGAATTTTGGTAACCACTCAATTTCAAATTCAATACGTGCCGCCATCATGTCAGCCTGATGTAAAATAAATGGAAGTGATGTGCGAGGTTTTTGTTCTGGCATAAATGCTTTTAAATATTTCTCATTTGCTGAGTCATATAAACCATCATGGGTCTGGATAGCAATCATTTCATTAAAAGTATATTTAATATCATGTTGCTGGAGTAGAAATAATCCACGATCTGGAACGGCTGCGAATGGTAATGCTTTATTAAACATATAATCTTCACCTAATTTATCACGTCTCCAATTATCTGTCTGAGGTATATATGCTTCTTCAGTATCAGATCCCATTTTACCTAGGTCATGGTTGATCGCCGAAAATACCAATTCTTCCTGGGTAAATGTCGTCATATCACAACCAAACCCCTCCCATACAGCGGACATGGACAATGCTGCCTTTACTACTCTATTAACGTGATCTACATACCCACCTGGGAATGCTGAATGGTATTCTTTCTTATGAGCTGCTGGCATTAATATAATACGGTCTTCATATTTACTATAAAAATCAAGTAAACGTTGTTTACGATCTCCAGTAATAAATGTCTCAATGTTAGTGTTGAATTCAATCCAATTTGATTGGAGTTGTTCTGCTGTTAATTTCATAACCTATTTTTTTTTAATTTAACTAATGGTATTATCCTGCTCTATCATTGATTGTAAATCCTCTATGATATTTTCACTACTTTCAATTCTTTTACGAAAACTAGTAGCGGTTTCTCTTGTATCACCCACCATACGTTTAAGTTCTAGTAAACCTGAAGATAATTGTAATAACTTTTTCTCAAATAAATTTTTATTTCTCATAATTGTTAATTTTAATAACGGGGTTATTATTTCATCCCCTGTTTTTCTTATTATTTTGTTGCTTTATTTTGCCTATTCTTTTTATTCCCTTTTATTTCCTAAACCTGTATTACAAATCTACGTAAAGTTTTTCTGGTATCCTAGTAATTTTGTATATTTCTTTTAAGTTTTTTTAGAGTTAGCAATTTTGCGCACTTTTCATACTCCTCTATATTTTCAAAATATTGGAGTACTTTTTCTAAAATTGAAAGGAAGGGTTCCTTTTTAAAATCTAATACAGCATCTAAATGGTTTTTATCTGTAAGATCTATTTGATTAATATAAAACCAAGCTCTATTATATACAGTAAACATAGAAGCATTTTTAGTTTGTTCTATATCATAGTTAGGGTTTTCTTTAGATAAAAATTGATTAAGTTTTTTATGGAATATTTCATGATTTTGTATTAACTTAACAAACATCCCAATCTTAGATAGAGGATCTTTCATCAGGTCATCTATAGACAAGTTATCATTTTCCATTTCCTTAGAAAATAAATCAAATACTTTATCTTTATCTATCATGTTCATAAATATATATTATTCCTTTAGGTTTTCCAATTCTTGCTCAATATCTAATTTTATTTTTTCTAATACTTTATACTCGGACACAACATCCTTTTTATCTGGGTTTTCTGGATGGTATCTCCAAAGATCTTCCATTACAGTAGTTGTGGCTACTAGGTCATTAACTAATTCAGTTTTTAAGTAATTGATTTCTGATTGTTCCATAATTTTAATTTAGTCGTTATTAAATTCTTTTATAAATGTGTAAACTGATATTGTTAGTACTATAGGAAAGAATAAAAAATTTATTATTTTCATATCCCAGGTTAATTTTTCACCAATTAACTCGAATATATATTCCGTAAGTGCTAACCATAATACTGCCATTATTAAATATATCATCATATTTTAATTTAATTTATAATATTTAACTTCTGTTTCTGTTTCTTTAGACTCCCAGGGAATATTATTACCCATTAACTTATTTAACTCTTTAATTCTCTTACTTTCTACAAGAAAATCTATGGTATTTTGCA
>JACKZZ010011024.1_pt1 | contig 17802 bp, 11 predicted proteins | sample 8027871 | NCBI WGS metagenome assembly JACKZZ01 (sample SAMN15724774, study PRJNA655200) | protist metagenome | isolation source: fluorescence activated cell sorting (FACS) single amplified genomes of... | place: USA: West Boothbay Harbor, Gulf of Maine | collected 2000-07-19
AAAAATAATTACTCTGATCGTTTAAAGCAGCATGTTGCTCCTCCTGCTGTTAGCAATAACAATAAAAAAGGTGAAAGTGCAAACAACAGTCGCAGCAGTAATAGTACCTGCGCATATGAACAATCCAATGAAGAAAATAATGGTGGATGGAAACAATATCAAAAAGACAAAACAATATTTGATTCTATTATCGACGAAAACAATAATGATAATAATAAATTAAAAATAGAATATAATTTATCAAAAACAATGTTTCTAAAGGAATATTATAGTCGATATGTTCCCGTTGTAGTATCACCAACAACCGAAACCGGGCACAAGAGTAGTATTGTTAGTAACACGAAATGGATTCATAAAAAAATATGGGGGAAAAAATCTTTTATCAAACATTATGGTCATTTAAAAACAACAATTTCACAATTACCATATGGAAATACATACGGTGAAGCATCTAAACAAGTTACGTTAAAAGATTATATACGTAAATATATGGGCAAAGATTTTATATCGATGATACCATCAACACCAAAAGATAATAGCGAAGGGGTTACAGCACCAAATTATATATTTGATGGTGGGTATATATGGCACAGTACTTTTAATCATATCATACGTACACCATCGTTTTTATCCAATTTAATGAATCGCCCAGAGTTAAAACAATTTGCATTAGGTACAAGAGGCAGTGGCGCGCAGCCACATTTTCACCAACAAGCTTGGAATATGTTAATATATGGTCGGAAACGATGGTATTTTAAGAAGCCACCGACTGGTACCTTTCACTCTGAAACATCATTGTCCTTTTTTAATAAGTTTTTAAATGATGCGGGTAATCGAAACAAAAGCAAAAATGATAATAATGATGATGATGAGTATTATGAGCATATACAAACACGGGGCGAGATTATTTATATACCAGAATTATATTCCCACGCGACATTAAATTTGGATGATTCAATTGGTGTAGCAATGGCATTTGCATGATAATGAAGAGATACACACATCAACTCGCAGAATCCTCTCTGGAAGCCAAAAATATAACCAATAGTATTTACTAGCGATGTTATAAAATAATACGAGTAAGTGTGTTACTACGAATATATTGTATATTGGGTTGAATTAATGTTTTAGTAAACTTAAATCTCATTTTAATTTTCTAAAATTGGAAAAATATTATTCCATTAAAAATTGTGCACATTATAATTTTTTTATAAAAAAAAAATTACACTGCAAAGCACACCTCTCACGTGCACACATATACGTCCGAAAATCATTAACGCAGAGCAGATTTAAAAAAATATACTCCCAGGAGAGGTATTTTTAAAAATCATTTCATACGCCCACTACCCATTCTACCCCTACTACCTGTGGAACGTCGACTGTTACTAGTGTCCATTGCAAATTGATCACCACCGTAATAATCCATACTAGAGGAACCATCTTGACCACCACTATTGCGTTCTTTTTCCTTTAATAATACTAACGAATGTGCTCTCTTAAATTCTTCTTCAAATTGAGTCTTTATTTTCTGTTCTTTGTTCCATTTTTTCATCTCCTCAGTAATTTCTTCATCCATATTTCTTATTAATGTTTCCGCAGTATGTGACCAATTATTTAATTTTTCTATCATTTTCCCAAGTTGACCAGGTGCTACGTCGCGCCCAATTGCACTATGCACTTGCACATGCTTTTCCTTTTGATCCAACGTTGCCTTCATAATATTTGAATAAATGCATTCAATAATTAAGTCCTCCAAGCTACGTACATTTGGAATATCTAACTCTTTTAACAACATGTCATAGTTTAAAACGTCACCAACCTCAGCTGATAAAGATATTATGGATAATTTTTTTAGTTTACGAATTTGAAACTCTGTTAATTTTGGCAAAGTGTCTAAGTTTGCAATATAATCTTTGTATGTACCATACGCAAACAACTGCAAGAAACTTAAGTGTTTAGTATATTCTGTACCTTGCAAATCTTGCACATTTTTTAAGCTTAACAATTCACCAAAAACAAACGTATTTTTATGGGATACAGCACGTTCAATATTTTTCGCTGCAGCTAAATTTGTAGCATTTTTACCTAGTTCGATAAAAGTAGTCAGCGGCGAGTAGTTTACAGTTAAATCCATATTTGCACGTAAATTTGTACGCGTGTGTGGTTGATTGTATATACGTATCTATGCGTAGATAATTAATCGCCTAGCAAAAGGTGAAAATTGCACACGAGTAGCAACATGCTGTTGCAATTTTAGAAGTAGTAAGAAGAGAAGAGGGATGTACCAGATACTAATATACCACTATAAGAAGCGAGCAGCTTTAAGCTTATTTGAAATTAATAATATTATTATTTATTATTATTATTATTATTACATTATTACATTATTATTATTGTTGGAATTATTTAATAATGTAATTAAATAATATATTATAATCCACCTAATAGTATAAAATTAAGTCTACAAAATACATATCATTTTGATAGGCAAATTAACGATAGTTAAAACAAAAATTGCTATACATGATTTTTGCAAAAACACTCCTTTGAGTTTTAGTTTGCATCGAAATTATTTTTATTTCCGATTATCTAAGTACAAATCACGTGTATAGTTATTCCTGCTTGATACCATTTCCCCATCTTGTAATTGTTTTTAATGTTTCAATGCTGTGTACCACCTATTTGGCCATTAGTGGGGAAATATCATAACGAAAATAGCAGTCACACACCACTACAATTGCTAAAAAGACGCATTTTGCCCTTCACCAATCTGGAAAAAAAGACACTATTAAAATTATGAGCTATTTTTATCGTCGCATTGTTGTCAATGGTATTATTTTTAAAATGAGCAACTTCGTATTGTTATTAGTGTTATTATTATTATTATTATTAGCAATTTATATTCGTATTGTTATCAGTGTTATTATTATTATTATTATTATGAGCAATCTCTATTACTATTGTTATCAGTGTTATTATTATTATTATTATTATGAGCTGCTTGTATTCGTATTGTTATCAGTGTTATTATTATTATTATTATCCACACCGTGCGTTTCGAATCACTCTTACCCTATTTGCATAGTAATATATATAATGCTGCTTGATTGATTTCTCTTCCTTTAAACGAATAAATAGCTAGCATTGCTACGATAGAAATACCATTGCACTAACTCATGTCGACCTTTCTTGCGGCTTGGTCACTTGCATGTAAGTTCTAAGTAGGTAGCCAAATATAGTGTCATATAATATGTTATAAATAAGTATCTCATACACATACATAGGTAATATTGCATATAGTATATTTATACTTAACCCATTTAACATAATTATAGTATTGACATGTTACCAGTACTATTTATAACATAAAAATATAATATAATACTATATACCAATTATTAGTACCCCAGTTCACAAATGCTTTTTGATAACTATAAAAATGCAGTAGTAGTAATAATAACAATAAATAATAATAATAACAGCCAGATAGCATTATGTATTATTTTTGCACTCCTCCTCTGTGTTATTACACAGTTATTATTTATTTATTATTAGGTAAGACATCACATGCGCAACATATGCACATGGTGGCATCGATCGAATAAACGACTGATACATACATGCAACCAAAGCGACAAAAATATTTGAAGGATCAGCAAATACGATAAGAGGAAGAACCGCTTTTATTATTATTATTATTATTTTGTTAGATTTGTTTGTGTATATATTTTGCAAAGAAGAGAATAAACAACATTAACAATATGCAACAACCACAAAAAAGTACAGTGTTTGATAGACTATATGATACAAGGTCATACACAGGTGTATATGCAGAACGTTTTAAAGGTGCTGACGGTAGGATCAATTCGCATACCGATCTGTCTGCTCGATCACCTGGGTCAGGATTTACAGGAAATACAAATACTGGGACAAATGAGGTAATACATGATATATCCCAAATTATGAGACCTAACTTACGAATGCAACGCTCACAACAAAACGCTGGCCAAGTGGGGAACCAAGGACGTCATACTAAACGTTTTTCTGTTTCTGCTGGAATGTGGTACGATGAATCATCAAACCGACCAGTCAATGCTACATACGTTGAGCCATCATCTGAAGGCTTGGACACGGCGGAGCAGCTAAGGCATATTTTCCGTTATTATTGTGCATTTGGCCGAACTGGCGCAAAAGGTGCAAACGAAGATACTATTGATTCACTGAATTTTATGAAATTTGCTAGAGAGTGTCCTGGACTTTTGGATCGAAGATTGAATAAAACTGAAGTTGATTTGATTTTTACCAAAGCTAAACAAAAGTTTGAACGTAGACTAGATTTTACCCATTTTTTAGATGCACTAAGCGCAATGGCAGCTAAAAAATACCCAAAGTATGATCCAACAACTGCATTTAGTGTATTGCTTGCGCATCATATATTCTTAGTGCCGTGTGCACCACAAGCATTGAAGAGTCAAATGGAACAAATGGCGCCACAACAACAGAAGCAACGGAAGCAGAAAAGCTCACCAGTGACACAAAATTTATATGAAAAACACGAGCAACAATATCAACGCACGGTCAACAACCAAGCCATGCGACAAAATTTAAGCTCCCCGCAACAGCAAAGTCAGCAACAAAGGCAAATGAGACCACAGACCAGCCCTGGAAATATGTATGGTACACCTGGCAAGCGTGATTTGCATCGGTTTACGTCGCCTAATAATGCAACAATTGCTGGATCTGCCAATAGAAAAGGTGGTGTATATGATAGGCTGTCGTCCAAGCAAACATATACTGGGGTGTATCGCCGTAGATTTGATGGAGATGGACGCATTAATGCCCATACTGATTTGACTGCATCTGCAACTCAATTCAAAGGGAATACAAATACACGCACAAATGAAAAATTTCATAGCATACAAGGTATGTTACGAACTAACTTATCATCTGGTGGTACTCGTATGATGAGATTTTGAATGCAGTGAAAAATAATTTGTGTATAGTCAGTCTATTGATGTATTATGTAAGTTAAATTAATAAAAAAAATAAACAATGAAGAGGAAAAGAACATTTTTAAAAAGCGAAACATATATATAAACGTCTGTAAAAAATATAAAAAAATCAATATTTAAAAAATTATTATAATATTTTTATAAAAAATTAAAATACATTTCAGTACATTATCATATTATAAAAACAATAAGGTGAAGGAGTTAAAAGGTACTTTTGGTGGTACACGCGTATATTATTTTAATGTTTTTAAAAATGTAATCGTGAATAATATTCTATCCTACTATAGTGAAGCTCTAATGCACGTCTGCAAACTAATACTCCACAAGCACGAGTAGATTTCTATCCTTCCGTGCGCTCTCGTTGAACGCGCCGGACGTCGGGTTCACTCGGTTAAGTTAAAATATTAAAAATTATAATAAGGTCTCTGGTTTATTTTTAAAAATACAACTCTTCGCATATTTATATAATGGGCGTACATGTAGTACAAATTCCTGGTTAGTCAGAAAGTATGGAATAAAAATCCTTTGGTTGACGTAATTCAGTTTTATTCATTGCCATTGATTGCAAATTATCATCACCTCCCATTCCTTGTTCTTGCTCCTGTTGCTCAATGACAATAGTTGTTGTCGTACCATCGTTATTTTGCTTAAAACCAAAACCGCCTAATTCCTTTATGGCGCGCTCCCTTATCTCAGATGAGATGCTTTCATCATTATAAATACGCCCATCCATCATATGAATACATCGATGTGCATATGATTTTAGATTTGGATCATGTGTTACCATGATCATTGTCACACCTTCTAGATTCAAAGCAAGTAACAATCGCATAATATTTTCGGTGTTTTTAGTATCTAAATCTCCAGTTGGCTCATCTAACAATAAAATGGATGGTGTATTGACTAAAGCGCGAGCAATTGTTATGCGTTGTTGTTCACCACCCGACAACTGCGAAGGATAATGTTTTGCGCGCTCAGACATACCGACACGCCGCAATAATTCCAAAGCTTTAGCTTTTGCCTCTGGTGTCGTTTTACCATTTTTCAATAGTGTTGGCAACAAAACATTTTCAAGTGCTGTCATAGTGCCAATCAAATTAAAAGTTTGAAATACAAATCCTAAATGATTTAATCGTAAATCAGCAGTGCACGCATCAGTCATACCACGTTTGATCTTTACTCCGCATATTTCTAAGTCCCCTCTTGTGGGTTGATCTATAGTTCCTATTAAATTTAATAACGATGTTTTTCCACTGCCTGACTTCCCTAATAACATGACAAAATGCCCTTGTTGAATATTTAAACTAACACCGCGTAAAGCAGGGACACCTTCTATACCTAGCAAATACGTCTTGTGTAAGTTGTAGACTTTCACTATATTTACAGGCTCCTTCGACACGTGATTATTATTGTCGTTGTTGTTGTCGCTATTATTATTAACATTAGATATTTGTGTTTTAATATTACTCAGTGATATATTATTGTTATTAGAAGGTGGTAAGTTAAAATTAACACTATCATCAGCTTTTACTTCCTTCTTCGCGTTGACGTCCGCTGCATTAGTTATTTGTTTCGGGGATACTTTCATGTTGGATTGGATAAACGCGCAAATATTTTAGATAGACGAGCAGCAAACGCAATTATATACAAGGCTGCAGGATATGTGTATAATGGCCACGACATGAAATATTTTGTGTCTCTCGTGTGTGCTTCAGTGGCACCGTGGCACCGTCCCGTCATAATTATTTAAAAAGATACACTATTGTTTTTTAAATAGAACATACACAGCATTCTATCGTTTAACAGCATAGCGAGCATGCCCGATCGTCTAAGCCATGGGACAATAATGAATAATGATATTATAACAACACATTGTAAGAGCTGCCATGCTTACCACTGTTAAATACTTAATAATAATGCGCCTATATATATATAGTATGTAATAATATATATATTTAATTCTTTTATATACTCATTTAAATTATTATAAATAAAATTTTTATATTTACATATATATGTGTGTATGAATGTAAAATTTTCATCGACTAGACCTACATCTAGGGTAATAATATTTTATTTATATACACACGCACGCACAGACAACAATTATGGAGCTTCATCAACGAATCGTTCAAAATCCGCAAACACGTTATCGATTCTTAACCCATCGTTACTAAAACTAGGGTGCAATGCCAATTCACGCAATAATGGTTGCCGTTCCCATGGTTCACGAAATGTATCAACAAATGTTTCGTTTGTTGCAGATGCTGTAGTACCATCTTTCATTATAATCTTCTTTTTCCCGCTCCTTTTATATGCATTGATCAATTCAGTTTTGCGTCCTTCCACACACGCTCTTATAATTGCATCCATACGAGGGGAGACATCTTCCCCATGGACGCCAACTTGCACTAATAATGTTGGTTCGCTTGGAGTAGCTTCCCATGGTCTGCCACACCGTAAATCTAAAAAACATTCCCCATTATTAATAGCTTCAACTAATATATCAAAACGAGTCAACCCACCACGTAATGTTTTTGATGTCACACTCAATATTTTAACTGGCTTTGGTTTAAATGTATCAGCCATAACAATATTTGGATGTTGCCAAGCAAATCCTTCAACAGTATTTGCTTCTAACGATAACGTGAACCGTTCGTTTTCTGCTACATGAACACCACCTAAACATGTCTCTTTATCGTATACTCTATTAATTTTAACATCTTCTTTTCTTGTATAGCCTTCTTCGTCAATATCATCTAAAGTTCTATGGCGACTTTGTCTTTTTGCGGAACTTTTTCTTCCAGAATTTGGGTTACCCATTAATAATGCAGCTACAATAGATCCAAAGTCGTTTACTAACATCGACTCGCGTTCTAGATGGAATATTTCAGAATCACTTGCTTTTCCAAAACTTGATATTTCTGCACCAAATGGTAATTTCGACAGTTGGACTTGCGTGCCAACATCTGCTATAATAATATTGTTTAAAGTAATGTGATCTGTCAGCCCAAACGTGCATTGTTCATCTAATGCCATGAAGGCATTTAAAATTTGACTTGTCATAAATTTAAACAATGGCTGTGATTCATGCAACGGTCCACCGATTGCAAGTAATTCCGCGGCAGTAATTCCACCTGGTGCAAATGAATAAAAGTAATAAATTTCATCGTCAGATGAGGTATCATCAACGCCTAGAATATTTGGTATTCCATTGCATAATGATAATTGTCTATGTGCAGCATATGAGTTTAAAATAGAATTTGATGTAGTTGCTGGTAATGGACCCCGTGGAACTGTAACGACTTCAACAAACATTTTGCCATCCATTCCAATAGTATTACCAACCATGCAGGATACCCCATCCTCACATCCTGCGGCATGTCCCATAATATCGTTCTTACTACGTTTTCTTGCATCTTTACTTTCAGATGAAAAACGTATAGCACGAATTGATCTAATTTGCCTTTTCCTACAAAGACGATCAATTGTACCTGATTTTTCTTGCTGAAATAGTAAAGAAGTGCGGGCACTACGACTTCCTCTTGCCTGATCCATTTTTGACGGACCACCAACTTCATCCCAAAACAAGGTTTGTATGTGTTGTTTATTCATTAACGATAACTGATGTTCCGCATGTTGTTGCACTTCACTTTCAACGCGTTCGTGTTTTTCACATAATGCATCGACTGCGAGTAAAATTTGTCGCATTTGAACTTCATTTAATGTTTCGATTTGCCATTCTTTAAACAACGTTGACAAGCTTGTTGCTTGGTCTGTTAAATTTTGTATTGTTTTTTGGATGACCATATCGCGTGGTACTGTGTATAGACGTAATAAACGGTCGGTAAACTCTGGAAAAGTTAATAGTGGGGCGCCTTTCCTTTTAGCAGCACCGGTTGCAATTGCTGCTTCTGTGATATCTGCCCACATTCTATCTAACACCGTCAGTTCTTTCTTTGACACCAATCCTTGATATTGCAACGTAGCAACAAATTTCCTCCACTCATTTTTAGAACATATTGCCTCACCGTTATCACAACATGCAGTAAATACTTTTTCAAATCCAGCACCAACTTCTTGACCTGGTAACTTATTTTCTTTGTTGCCGTTCTTACCACGACGATGGCGCGACGCCGTTTTCAACTTCTCCATTGTTCGCGAATAAGAATGACGGTTAGCAGGGAGAGACGGGCGAACGTTTCAAAGCACAGAAAGCTACGATGCATCAAAGAACGAAGCAGATTGAAATGTAATACTACCGAGTAACACATTCCATTATCCGGTAACAGGACGATATATATATTATTATATTATATTTTTATAATATATATATTATGTTGTATGGTAGTAGTAATATAATAGTATAATATTATTATTATTATTATTATTATTATTAATTATTATTATTATTATTATTGCCAATAATAATTTTTTCTGTAAATTTAATACTGTATAAGTATATATACGTAATAATTTTTTTTTTGAATTTTAACGATACCTGTATCGGATCATAGGCATCATGTAAGTACGAAATATGCGTATACTTATGAGTTAGGGTTGAAACTAGGGTTAACAGGATCGATTTTTACGTTTGATAAGATAGGTGTTATGTGAATGATTTAAGTATATTTAATTGTACAGTAGTATTAAAGTATATATAATATAGTGTGTGGTTGTGTCTCTACTAACTTGCTATTATTGCAAAATAAAAAAATTAATGGCACAGCAGTGATCCATTATATTATTGTGTTTTATTTTATTAATATGATGAAAAGATTAAGATGCCGCATATATATATATAATATCTAAATATCTATATAGCTATCTCTATTTGGTTGTCTAATAATCTCTAGAAGTATGGCAATCGTTTGGGCAATCATACAGCGACATATTGCATCATATTTGCTAGTTTAACTTTACTTGTTGTACCAGTTCAACGACTGTTCACACGCACGCACGCACGCACATTGTTAGAAAATTGTTACCACTTACTATTATCTAATATTATATAATTACTATTTAAAAACATGTTTTTAAATACTACAAGATTAGCTATGAATACAATTAAGAACCGTCAATGTTCTTCTTTGTTCATGGCAGAGAGGTCATCGCGATTTTTATCAACAGCGCCAAATCCTTCGCAGATTAAACAGAAATTTGCTGAGGCATTGAAAGAGGAAAATAGGCTTGCTGAACTTGGAGGTGGTGAGAAACGTATTGAAAATCAACATAAAAAAGGAAAATTAACTGCACGTGAAAGATTGGAACTATTATTAGACGATGGATCTTTTCGTGAATATGACAAGCTAAAATCACATCGTTGCACAGACTTTGGCATGGAAAAACAACAGCACCCAGGCGATGGTGTAGTGACGGGGCATGGTAAAATTAATGGACGCCCTTGCTACGTTTTCTCACAGGACTTTACGGTCTTTGGCGGTAGTTTATCGGAAACACACGCTGAAAAAATCATGAAAGTTATGGATAAAGCAATGCAAAATGGTGTGCCAGTAATTGGTTTGAATGATTCTGGTGGCGCGCGTATACAAGAAGGTGTTGCCTCTCTTGGTGGGTATGCAGACGTATTCCAAGCAAATGTTTTAGCATCGGGCGTTATTCCACAAATATCTATGATCATGGGTCCATGTGCCGGTGGAGCTGTGTACTCCCCAGCAATGACTGATTTTATTTTCATGGTAGAAGATACATCATATATGTTTGTTACAGGACCTGACGTTGTTAAAACTGTGACACACGAGGAGGTAACCCAAGAAGAATTAGGCGGCGCAAAAACACATACATCTAAAAGTGGCGTTGCGCACGGCGCATTTGCAAACGATGTAGAAGCACTAAGAGAATTAAGACGCTTCTATGAATATATCCCAATGAACAATAAATCTGGTGTACCGACAAAAGAAGGTTCATCCGATACACGCGAAAGGGTTGTGCCGTTGTTGGACAGCATTGTGCCAGATGACCCAAACGTCCCGTATGACATGAAGTTGATTGTAAGAGGTATTGTTGATGATGGCGATTTCTTTGAGATTATGAAAGACTATGCAAAAAATATCGTAGTTGGATTTGCACGTATGGAAGGAAAAACTGTTGGTATTGTTGGTAATCAACCAAATGCATTGGCTGGATGCTTAGATATTGATTCAAGTACAAAAGCTGCAAGATTTGTTCGTTTCTGCGATTCGTTTGGTATTCCATTAGTCACCTTTGTAGACGTACCGGGATTTTTACCAGGCACAGCCCAAGAATATGGTGGTATTATTCGCCAAGGTGCTAAGTTGCTGTATGCGTACGCAGAAGCAACTGTTCCTAAAATTACAGTTATTACCCGCAAAGCATATGGTGGTGCATATGATGTAATGTCGTCTAAACATTTGAGAGGGGATGTAAACTATGCATGGCCGGCGGCTGAAGTCGCTGTGATGGGTGCAAAGGGTGCAGTTGAAATAATTTTTCGAGGAGAAAATGTTGATGAAAATACATTAGAATACACTGAAAAATTCGCAAACCCGTTAAGCGCAGCAAGGCGTGGATTTGTAGATGATATCATTGTGCCACACACAACACGCACTCGTATATGCGAAGATTTGGAATTATTGGAAAATAAAGATTTGAAAAATCCTTGGAAGAAACATGGCAATATTCCACTATAATTACGAGTACTTGGTACCACAAAAAGAGAATATCTTTCTCTTTTAATTAAAAAATATCAATTATTTATTCGAGTATTGTGAAATATGCCAAGACAGCAGCTGTTGATAAAAAATCAAAGACACACATTCAAATTCGATCTGGGAGAAATATTTTTTTGAAAAGATAATTTAATTAATCACACACGTTTTTATATTTTATATATTTGTACATATCGTATTATATATACGCACAAAAAGATTTTTAAAAAGTTATGTACACACCCACTTTTACAAACGCAAAAAAAATGTGTGCGTGTGTGCATTATTACCAATCCTCGTGTGTGTATATTTTGTCTTTGTGCACGAATTTACATATTTTCAATAGATTCTTTGGTTGCCATCATAATTGCATTAAATAAAACCCCTCGACACAGCTCCCCATATATACCTCTCCACAAGTTTTCGATACCGCCTGCTGCATATATTCGTTTGATACAATCTACAATACTTTTATCTTTATCTTTCATATTTTTTTTCATAAACTCTACTTTTGCCCTAAAAAAGGGATACGTTAATGCCGTTGCAATCATTCGTGATATCGCTCCAAGCCAAAAACCTTCGAAAAATGTTAAGGCACCGGAAGCCATTTTGCCAGATGTAGTTAGTAACCCATATTTAATTTGTACAAACATAACATCTTGTATAGCAGGGCGTAAGCCTAAACCAAAATACGAATATATTCCGTCATAAAATCCCATAATACCTTGTTTGGAAGACCAGATATCTTTGATGGCTCTTCTTATTGTGACATCTTTACTAGTTATCATCTTGAAGGAGATCACTTCTATTGGATAAGTAATAGGTAAGCGAAGCAAGTCAGATAAATACCCAATAAACAAATTTGCAATGTAGCTAACTTTACCAGTCTTTTTGTTTTTTGCTATGTTTATTAACACGTTGAAAAAGAAGAAATACAAAAACTTATCCGAAACATTCACTAATGCTAAAGGGATATAACCTCTCCAAAAACCAAAGAAACCACTCTCTTGATAGATATTGACAGCAGTTTCAAAAAATGTTGCTTTTCCTTTTTTATTAGTAGTGAAATTCTTCTGTATGGTTTCAACGGGCATTGTTAACGTAACAGCAACTAGACCCCCAATCGCTCCTTGTAACGCCATTTTCCATGCACATTTAAAACTGTGTGTGCATGTATATGTTAATATGCACGTATCACTTCACAACCATATGAAAGTCACGACTTGCCTGTTTACCAATAAGCAACCCATGTGTGTGAATTTGAAATTATACCGTATTATAATTATAATAATAATTTGTTGTTTTGGCGATTTTCCCTCATTTCCTATCACTTTGTACTTGCTAGGGTATTAAAATTAATAAATTATATAGGGAACAAATTTAAATTAAAATGGTATTTATTATATTTATTTACAGGTATAATATATTGTCTTAATAATAATAATGGAGTGTCCAAATTTAAAAATGGCAGTATTTATTATGCAAACGTTTTTTTTTTAGGTTTTTACAAACATGTCATTGTGAGCTTCAGCAGTTTGTTTTGTACTACGACGAAGGCACCTTTCAAATTAGTGTTGAACGTAATGCCAATGCAACGGATGCTAAATTTATGCTCACCAAGCTGCCAATAACTCGATGGTACAATTCCATTGTAATTGGTAACCCCATCGCTTTCCATATAAAGTGTTGACGTTGCAATTCCAACCCATCAAAGAAATATTGTAATGTTGCTTGATTTCCAGAATAACACTTTGAAATAGTCCACAATGTATCTGGTTTATGGCAAGCATGAATAAAAGCAGTGTAATCAATTGATGGTTGTGTTGCATAAGACAAAACAACATATAGACCCACTGCAAATGGCAACGTGTACATAATTAAAACAATAATTGCAATTGGCCTTGGTCTAAACCCACCAATGATGAGCAAAACTATATCCAGTAACGGAATCACAGTTTGTAGTATGCCAATGATTACAACTTGGGCAAGACATATTCCAACTGTTTTATACCCTTTTTGCAGCTGTAATTCCGCAACCTTACATTTTCTAGTTAATTCTTTCAATACATCTATTTCCCCTTCTTCCATGTGTGAGTAATCTGTTAACCGGTCAATAGTCTCACTTGATATTTGATTTATTTTTTCACTTGCTGCAGAACTTATGATTGCAATTAAATAAAATGTTAACCCAAAGCAATACAAACCACCCCAAGTCAAATTCCACACTATTGAGAAATAAAAAGATGCTTCATATACTCGAAACCATGATTCCATTGTTGGATAAAACCAACCAAAAACAAGAAGCAATACAATAATCGTAAAGACAAGCCACATAAAACAAGCCCAAATCTTTATAATTCGAGTGATGTATCGCAATACTTTACTCGACTTTTTTCGTTTTTGGACACTTAAATGCCTCCATAGTTGATAGAAATTTTCACCTTGATCATCAAAATATTTATAAATGTAAAATATAATAATAGGGATACAAATACCAACAAATATTCCTAAAGAGACTGCTGCCATCTGAGGTTTCAATTCAACTGTTCCTTTCACTTCGTCTGCTTCTAAATTCAATATAAAATGTAAGCCTAACCAAACTATTGAAATTATTGTAAACCATTTGTAAGTACTTCTTTTACAATCATTTCCACTTTCTAATAAACGCAATAGTTTAAAATATCGTCGTACTGTTGGTGATAACGCCATTAATAATTCTTTTTTTTTGAAACTAGTTGTTATTTTTCTTTTCGGCTTTCCTTCCATTGCGTTGAGCGTGTCCGTCAGTTGATTCTGTTGTTGTTGTTCTTGCGACGATTTTTGTTGTGCATGTACATATTTTGATGATTCTTTTATACTTTTTTCTGCAGTATTTATTGAGTTTTTTGCGTCCTCCTCCCTCTCCATATTAATTTATTGTATAGCGTTGTAACTATGATTAGAAAAAAAAAAGAAAGGAAAAAAGAAAGTAAATACTGTAGTAACAAATTGTGTTGTATATATGATTAAATAATATTACTTGAGCTGGTCGACACCTTGTTTCTTAATAAGTGAAATAAGGCTAAGGCCATAACGAAAAATACTACTGTATACTTCTTATTAATTTTTTTTACGTTTTTTTTTTTTAATAAATTTTATTATTTATAATATTTATTATTTATTGAATAATATAAATAATTTAAATTTATTATGTTGTTTATAATCCAGTAATTACGTATTATTTATTTATCATTTTTTTTAATTATTATTTTTGTACTACTTATTATTATATTATGTTTTTTTTAGCATGTTAATGGTAATAGCAAAACAATGATGATGATGACGAAGTTTAAGTTGCTTGCCGTTATAATATAATAAAAAAAAATTAATAATAATATTTATATTATAATAATATAATATTAATAATAATTAATAATAATAAATAATAAAAAATTAATAATATTAATAATAATATGATGACACAAACATTGGCAAAGTTCACTGTCTAACCTCTCTCTCCACGCTATTGGAGGCCACGGACTTCTTTTGCAGAGGTTTTTCATAAATACTATGAATTACGGAAACCATCGCATTTCAACGCTACCGACTGGCAATACATACTTTAGTAACGAATATGAATTCTGTGGCTGCAGGTGCCACCATGGTAGGTACCAAAACCTTAGGCGCAATAGTTCGAATGGAACAATAGCGTCAAAGAAAATCCCAGGCATACAGGAGGGAGTCGACGTTATCACGGCGCAATCCCGTCGGAACGTCATTGCAAGGGGGATGAAAAGGTTTGAGGATAAAGGCAAGTGCCCACCACAACCAGATATCTATCGTTTATCCCCACGGGTTGTTACTATATTAGGACACAACCCAACAACGTTCACGTTGAACGGAACCAACTGCTACTTAATAGGTACTGGAAGCTCCCGTATATTAGTTGATCCAGGTGAGAGTGGATATGGCACCAACATCTTTTTAGCATCATTGCGCAAATGCTTAAAGGAGGAGAAAGTAGCGAATATAGGCTTAATTATTGTAACGCATATGCACAGTGATCATTATGGAAATATACATCATATCCAAGAAGAATACGTAAGTAGTAGTAATATTACACGTTAAAAATATCAAACTAACATATATTAAAAATATACACATATCATATACAACTCTTGTGTTGTTATTGTTATATACTGTATAATTATTTTTTCAATTATCTTAGGGGCCAAACATACCAGTCGCTATGATGCCGCAATGTATACGGCCGGTGAAAACCATGGAAGAGTTAAGAAAACGAGGGTTGATTCCATATTTAGAAAAGGGTCCACAGTATGAACGCGGTATGACAGACTTAGAATTTGACGCCAAAGCAACGAGATTAATGCCAAAATGGCCGGAGCCATATGATGAAATTGGGCCATTGAGTTGGGACACAATGGGTCGTACGAAAACACAAATGCAACGCTCTTATTTTTTTGTCAAAAAAATGGAATCTTTCCAAAATAAGCTGGGAAAAGAATACCCGTTTCATGAACTAGCACACGGCATGATAGTACGCACCGAGGGTGCAACCTTAAGAACAATCTATACACCTGGTCATTCACCTGGGCGTACGTGTCTTTTTTTAAATTCCCTTTTTTTCATCTACACATATATTTTCTTTTTGCAGCTAAACCTGGAAACAAAAACTAACGTTTTATTTTTTTAAACAAAATGCTTATATATAGATGCCGCATTCCATATAGTAGAGGACAATGATTTAATAAGTGGCGATACAGTATTAGGTTACGGCACAACGTTTTTTATGGATTTATACGATTACATGAAAAGTTTACGCACAATGCTAGCAATAAATCCAAACCGATTGCTGCCAGGGCATGGACCATGCGTATTGAATGCAACAGATTATATCAGTAGATATATAGCGCATCGTGATGCAAGGACGGGACAACTCGTTGAAGTACTAAAAGGTTTTACAAAACCACATACTGCAATGGAAATTGCATCCTACATATACGATGATTTATACCAACGCAAACCGTTGCGGCAACGACAGGCATGTGAAAATGTCAGTAAGATACTGACGTTGTTACATAAATCAGGATTGGTGAGTGTATATAAAAGGGAAGAAATAGATCCAAATGATATTTTTAGTGGGAAGGATAGTAAAGCGATTAAAAGTAGCGTAGACGTTTTAAATACATATGAAACCATGGGGCCGCACCGTTATGAAGATGATTTATTATGGCTGTTGAACCATAAAAATAAGTTGTGACTCCATATAATAGGCCACAAATTTTTTCGAATTCGCTCGAACAGTATTGTTTATTAATTACTATCAATTGTCACACGTGTTATTATTATTATTATTATTTTACAGATACATCGGTGCGAAAAAACTTTACATTGACAACAGGGGCAATTGGTTCCCTCTTTGGGATATATTTTTAAAATATATACACTTCAATTCTTTATTGGTATTGATATATATATTGTATCTTGTAGGCGTGCGCGCGTGTGTGTGTATATATATAAAAATATACATAATGTTTCGATTTTCTGGCAAGAAAATCTTCAATAATACGACAAGATTCGCACAAACAACACGAAGAGCGTTATCCTCAGCTGCTGCTGGTGCACAACCAAAGGTAAATAATGACGATAACCCATTTCAAAATTTAAGAAACATAGGTATTTCTGCGCATATTGACTCTGGTAAAACAACACTTACGGAGAGAATATTGTTTTATACTGGCAGAATTAAAGCGATTCATGAAGTACGTGGTAAAGATGGTGTCGGTGCAAAAATGGATTCGATGGAGTTGGAAAGAGAAAAAGGAATTACAATTGCGTCTGCTGCTACGTATTGCAATTGGGGCGACACGCAAATTAACATTATTGATACTCCTGGCCACGTTGACTTCACAGTTGAAGTAGAGCGAGCGCTGCGAGTATTGGATGGTGCAGTATTAGTATTGTGCTCCGTCTCTGGTGTGCAAAGTCAATCCATTACCGTTGATAGGCAAATGAAACGATACGACGTCCCACGTGTAGCTTTTATTAATAAATGCGATAGAATGGGTGCTAATCCATATCGTGTTATTGAAGACTTAAGG
>JACKZZ010021414.1_pt1 | contig 17801 bp, 10 predicted proteins | sample 8027871 | NCBI WGS metagenome assembly JACKZZ01 (sample SAMN15724774, study PRJNA655200) | protist metagenome | isolation source: fluorescence activated cell sorting (FACS) single amplified genomes of... | place: USA: West Boothbay Harbor, Gulf of Maine | collected 2000-07-19
TTCAAGTCACTTTTCATAGACTTTGTCATTGTAGTCGAAGTATCGTCGAAAGGCACAAACGTTGCTGTGGAGTCATCGTTGCTACTAGTACGTACTCTTGCACCACTTGTGCCTATATAGCGGCTAGTACCTCCACGAGACATACTTGCTGCATCTAAAGTAAAATATTTATTTGGAAATAAACTTTGTATACACATAAGAAATTTTTTTGTCATTATATTTGAATGAAAATTTCGTTCTACATGAATACGACCAGCGAGACCCATACTCAATGATAAGTCAGATCTAAATATATTTTCCATTATTGGTGCAGTAGATAATGATTGATTACAATCTATCTCTGTATCAGATGCTATGTGAGAGTACCTATCAATTTCACTCTCAGTATTAGCATGACCTTTGACAAGCCTGTGCATAGCAAATCCAAAACTTTCCGCCGTCTGTTCACATAAATATCCAGTTTGATTATTCATAACAGTTTCTCGAGGTCCACCAGAATTGACAGCTATAACAGGTGCACCACGTTGCATGCATTCCAACGGTACAATACCAAAATGCTCGTTATCAGGAGTATATAACAGAGCAGTCGCCTCGTCCAAAAGTTGATTGCGCTCTACTGAGCTTATCGATACACGAAAAATTACATCAACATATTTTTTAGGTAATAGTATTTTGCTTTCTTCTTGTGTATAATCTATTGATTCATTTAAATATGTCAAATTTAAACTGTCACATTTCGCTTTTAGTTCTAGCAAATATTCTCTATTCTCGGCCACGGCTTCATCATAGCCACCCGCGATGACTAGTATAATATGATCAATAGAAGTATTGGTAGAGTCTTCCTTCTTAAGCCCATGTAAGTGCACCAAAGCCTCTAAAGCAATTTCAACAGACTTTTTCCTTTCATAGCGATTTAACGATAAAAACATATGAGTCCTATACTTGTTTTTATGATTATTACTATTGTCATATTCAAATGATATTGGGTAGGATCTATTGTGAGCAGCCACCTTACGAAGATAATGAGTAGTATGAGAATGATCACTATCCATGTAATCAGTGTCTGCTTGTTCACTTGATGAAACTAACTTTGAACGTGGATTCGTGCTTGGAGGCTCCAACGTGGGATAAACGACGAGTGGATCAACATCTGTACCAAGATTCTTAAAACAGGCTTTAAAGATACTACTTGTAAATATTGAATTTACCATAATAACATTGGCACATCCCATACAAAGCTCTTCTGATGTATCTAATATAGATCTATATGATTTCCTTAATTTTGTTAATATTGTATGTTTTTCTGTTTTTTTATATAAATTTGCAACTTTTTCAGTGACATCTTGTAAATCCTTAGTAGTATCATTTTGGTTATCTTTTGATATATTATTATTTAAGCTTGAACTGCAATTATTAAGATGAGTAGATACTGCACTTAATACAGCGGCGTTATTATTGTATTGAGCTAATAATTTATCTGGAAAATGGCAATAAAATATACTTGGTATTCCAACCCAACTGAACAGTGCGAGAGGCAGACTCATACCATCTATTACAACTACATCAATATGATTGATAGGTGAGTTGTTAACACCACGACTTTGTAAAGGATCTGGTTCTGTTAAAGAATAGCCAAGCATATGGATCACATCATTATCATCATCGTCTGGCGGTACGTCTTCCCTCGCTTCTGCGTCTTGTCCATTATTTAATAACTCATTATTATAATAAAATATTCTGTGCCATAAATTAGCTAATATATGCAGTATAAGCACAACAAGAGAAATATATATCATACGTAATGCAGAGCAAGCTGCAGTGGCACCTACAAAGGGGAGTCGTCGTGGTAACCAGTCTCCATATACGTGTATCTTACCACCGAGCACCCCCCCTCGCTGTTGTTGAGTAGCCCCCTTCCCATGTACAGGATGACTAGTATTGCTATTTACCCCTTGCCATGGCTTTGTTTCTTCAAAGCAGTGATTAGGGTCATGATGTGAAGTAGCTATACGAACTCTATGTCCTAATGACTGTAGACTAAGTGCTGCATTCACCATGAGCCGCTCTGCGCCACCTATACCTAGATCTAAATGAACAACTAATATATTCAAGCTATCACTCTTTTTTGGTTTTGGTATAGATTGAGGTTGTTTTGGACTTTCATTAGCATTACCACTGGAAACTGGGGAGTTTAGCATATTGTTCTTAGTACTCGTACTGTCGTCGTATATGCCATCACTGTCAGTTGTTTTTGTTTCAATTCCAGAATAAGAAAATGGTACTCTTGATTGACTCTTCGAATTACTTTTGTTTCCACTTCGTGCTATTCGTTCTGCCATAGAAAGTTGTGCAGGCTTTGGTGGTGGACTTTGCACAGGAGATCCCTCTGAAATATCATCATCATCGAAGTATCCTACACTTGCCTCGAATTCACGCAAAGCAGCAGTAGCCGCAGATGTACTCATTGGCTCCTGATCCTCGTAAAGAGCTGACTCTGCCGCATCACCTTCATGGTCTTCCCAACGCGACGACATCGAGCTAGATCGAATAGCCTTGCAGCAAATGCACCTTGTTTGTTTCAAAACAATTAAATATTACACTCGTGTTTGTTAGCTCACAGCTGTCTTTCTGCAACTCCGTCCCCCTCTTAAAAGTGCTTTTGGATGCCTAAGGCCTTGCTCTGCGGCGGCCCCCATCGACCCTCCATCCAACAACAACCATTGTGGTATAAGTAATTCCGACAGTGTGTTTAGTGATAATGTCTCAAAAAATGATGCGATGACAGGGCTTGCCATACGAAATGCATCGCTACTGTCTGCACTTCGCGTCCCCGGGCTTCGGACCACTCAAACAAGATGTTCAAGGCATTCGAGGAGAGAATGAGTACAGTGACTGCTGCGGCGAAAGGGCGCAAAAAGATACCTTACTTTCGCTTCCTTCCAGACTGAAAAATCAATCATGATCATCAGATAGCTCATCGCCTTGCCTATGTTCCTGCGGTCAAGCTTGTGGAGTGGATCCATCGTGATATGCAAATGCATGGACGAGTGTATGAGTGCTGCAATGGCAGATGGAGGACATATAGAGGTGCTGCAGTGGGCTCGATCTCAAGACCCATCGTGTCCTTGGAATAGCGAGGAGGCAAGCGCAAATGCTACTAGTAATGGCCTTTATGATGTGGTGGAATGGTTTCGTTCTCAAGCAAGATACTCTAGTGGTCTCTAAGTGTTACGCTGACGATTGTAGCTTATGAGGGGAATTTGAATGTCATGAGATTCCTCTGCGAAAAAAGCATCGACAAGTAGACCATAAATAGAGTCGTCCGTCCGAATGGCACATCAGATTGCTTTAGACATGGATCAATCATAATATAGTGACTAATCTATCTGGTATGCTTGAAGAGAAAGGAGGAAAAGGATTGGTTAATTAATGTAAAATTCAGACAAAAAACACATTATTTACCGGTAATAATAGAATCACACACTTGGACTGTCAACATTCACCATGAACTCTCTTCTCGTCTCGGCTGTACTTCTATCGGTAATCACATACATGACTATACTATTCTTTAAAGGCTAAGTTTTCGAGAATTAATGTAAACTGAGTAAAGGCCGCAAACAATATGGTAAATACGAGGGTCTTATCAAGCGTGATGAGACCTAGTAACTCCAATGGCTTAATAAGAGTACTAATTTCTAAACTTTTTTGCAATTGACCAATTGAAAATCTTATACCCTGAATTTGCTGAAGTTGATACGATGATAGCTCCATCTGATGGATTAGCGCTTCCATTTTTATTGAAGCGTTTGCGAGAACCATTGAACTACGTGTAATTTCATCACTACATGCGTCCCCTTCAAGCGCTAACATGATAGCAAATATTGCCATTGGTACAACAAAAGCTAAATGAGTGATAACAAGCCATGCATAATCTTTGAAAAGTACCTTATTAGGGGATAAAACACTTAAGAGGATAATAATTAATGTTGCTAACAATAAGTAGCATATCATAATAATTGCATTTGCATCTGTCCTTTTACGAAAACTTGATCCAAAATCACCAATTATATCTCTACATTCTCTCCATAATTCTATATTACCCGGATTCGTTATGTCCATTGGATATTTCCATTCACCATCATCTGCAACGCCGCTTTCCTTTGTTTTTTCTTTGAGTAGTGCATTATTTTCATCATTATCATCATTTTCATCATTATCATGGTTCCAAGCGACATCTTCACCGCGTTCGAGCCATGTGGATACACCTTCATGACTTCTTCTACCAAATTCTTCTGCACCTCCTACAAATAATAGATTAAGGAATGCCATCATTTCTCTGCGTCTTTGAATAGATAATATCGCCGAGAAGGTAAATCCTTGAGTTGTATCCGCTCCTGTCATCCATGTAAAAAATGAGCTAAAAAAACATGATGCAATCGCCGTATCACTATATTCACTTTTGCCGTCGTCAATCAAGTGAGCAACAATGAAAGGCAAAGTAAGTAAGAGAAGCATATACATATACCAAATTTGACTGGAATTTTTCCTTATCCACATTGAGTCTGCATCCTTACCAAATGGGGGATTAGCATGTGACTTATCTAAGCATAATCTCAACAATAGTGCAAGTGCAGAACACTGGCACCCATGTATTTGACCCTTATTTGTTGATGATATATTAGTTGAAGTTGCACGAAAATCTGACCTTTCAATGTAACTCAAGATTTTCTCCCCTAAAGCATCTCGCATTTGTTGTTCTGTACAACAAGTAAATACAAACCATTTCTTCGTCAAATCTCCTTTGTTAGTTTTCCATGCTGCTCTTCGAAGATCAAACACAACCATTCGCCATGGCAGAGGCAACCATCCATTAAACAGCTCCTCTAAACGCCGCTCCTTATGGATAAGCATTCGCTGTGTAGCTGTGTTTTTTCTCAATGCTCTCTTATTTGCAAGTGTCATTTGTAAAAATGTATATGTTAGTAATGATAAACCAAAGCAATATAATGGTGCACGACTCTGATTTAAATCTACATCGCTGTAGAGCATTTCAACAGCTCCCGAACCTAAGAATAAACCAATCCAAATACTCTTTAAGAGAATATTTATTACAAATCCACCAATAAAAAATGTCTTTGCATTAAATACCCATGGAACTTGATCCTGTTCAGGATCATCGAAAATTGTGTTATGATTAACTTCGTCTTCTTCTTGATGTTCATTTTGTTTCTGTGAATCATCCTTTGCTGTGATTACTTCTTTTGTTCCTTTACCTTCATCCGGAGGAAAGAAACTTCTCACTTGCAAGTCCCGCACTCCATATCTCATATATATATAAATAATGCTAAATGGGTAGGACATTCCAACGATTACCTCTTCAATCCAAATGCCTAATTTCCATGTGGCTTTTTCACTAGCTTCATCTCTAATATCATAATTTAGAGGATCGATCAACATATGTATTGAACCTCTATGTGCAAGAGCATCCTCAATCTCATTTGGGGTTACAATACCACCAACAACGATTTTACTGGTAGTTGTGTTGGTATATTCATCCGATTGATCAATCTCAGTGTGCTGAGTTTGGCCTAGCTCCACCTCACTTGCATTCATCTGAAACTTTTTATAGATTCCTTCAAAATATGCAAGTAGGTTACACTTGGTGATAATTTTCTATTTCATGGGTGGGGATGTAGAGGGGAGTTTTGAAGCTTGCGCGGCCCCCGGCGGGGAGCAAATCCGGATCTTGTGATTTTCTATTCTTAAGGACTCTCGCACTGCCTAATGCCACAGTTTCAAAAAAGATCTGGCCGTGGTAGCCGCTCTTATAGTTCAGCAAGTAGTTGTTCTTCAAGAAAGAGCGGAACCTACGTGATTAAGAGCAAGAGCACAGGTGCTAAGTACGTTGGCAGAAGCGCGAATATTCCTAAGCGTATTGAACAGCACAATAGCGGATCGGGTTCTAAATGGACATCAAGGATGGGTAACAAAGGCGATTGGAGTCTTGTCAAATCTTACAAAGGTAACAATGCCCATACTGAGAATGCTATTACGAAAGGTGTGATGCGAAATGAAGGTATTGCGAGTGTCCGTGGCGGATCGTACTGCAAGACACACTACCCAAAAGCTGAGTTTCGTGCGATTAAGAGTGCAAATGGTTTTACGAATAACGGACGTGGATATAAAGTCTGTTAGGGTTTAGCAAAGGCATCTTTCACGACGAGAATTGGTGACAAACTATACGAAGCGAGTGAAAAGAGGGCAAGTTTTACAATCACGTTTCAAAAAAATACAGCGTGCGTACTTCTGCAGAAATGATCGCTTTTCTTTTTATATCAACAATAAATGAATTTTCTATTTTAGCATTGTATATGTCGTATCCCACCCGCAGCTGTCTCTTGTCCCCTTCAACAAATAACTTATCTTTAAAAACCCTACACCTGAGTGCAGTATGTAAAGCAGGAAGAAAATGCGAACGGGTTTTGGTTCAATAACCAATTACCAAGAACCTTATCGAAGAATTAGACTGCCAAGAAGTAGCTGATGTTGCGAGTGAAATCTCGTGCTGTGTTGCATTTAAATTGTCATAACAATCTCCTGCTGTTGTTTTTGCATCTCTTCTCGCATCTCTTCTTGCATTTCTTCTCTCACTTCTTTTCGTACCTCTTCTCGCATATCCATCTCCCACTTTTGCATCTCTTTTCGCATCTCCATTCTAATACCCCATATCCTTGTTTTGTTTTCCACTATTTATTCTCATTTATTCTTTTTCACTTTCTTGTCGCCATCACTTGTTGTCTGTTTGCGCTTTTTAGTGATTGGTGTCTTCATAGAGTTCATATTCTTCTTTATAGAATCGGTTGTTTCTTTCAAGGCAATATCAATAAAGTCCTTTTTAATTCTTTCTGCAGCCTCATTAACAGATTTTTCTGTTCCATCATACAATTCAATGATGTCCTTAGCAGCTTCTTCATCACCAATCTTGAAATCTTCCTTAACCTCTTTGTTCTCTTTAGCGGTGAATGCTCTCTCGTATTTTGCCAATAACACTTCTAATCTGGCGCCAAATGCTTCTCCTACGAGATTAATTATTGCTTTCTCTTTGCGTGACATACCTCTTGTTCGTTAGGGTACCGCTCAACTTAAAAAAGGGAATATCGAATTCATATGAATAAAAGGAAATAAAAAGGTTAGTTAGTAAACTCGTCGCAATGATTGAAATCATCAAGTGTTTGTATTGCTCAAACAGATTGCTAAACTTAACCCATCATCATCCATCCAGTGCTTGTAAACGTGTTTTCGATGCCGTGCCAAAGGGTGTATTGCATATAAAAAGTCTTCAACAGTCTCAAGCGATGTGAAATTGTCTCGAACTCTGATCCGCCTATTAATGCACCATATAGCGCTAAAATGAACTTCATTAAGATGAAAGACCAAATGTATAGGTTCATAACACATTGATATCAGAAAATGCATGTAAACTCCAAGCAAAATATACTTACCTGAAGGAAAGAGGCTATAAAGAAAGGAATCGGTTGTCCCATAACCGGGGTTTGAATGATCGGTTTCCGGCGTAAGCTGTCCATTATTTTGCCACGTTAATAGCGACGATATATGCATAAGCCAAAGAAAAAAGACCTGTATTTGTAGAACATGTCATTGTTGCACATTATTTTTCATTATTTATAACACACACAGTCAACTGAAATTCCCATTCACTACTTGACAACACTAGATCACACGAAATCTGTTTAAACCAAATATTCAAATACTCCAAAGTCAAACTACATACAATTAGTTATGCTCCATAATCATGCTAATAATCAATATAGACATAGATCAAAGTGAGTTTTGCGTTACTTTACTACTAATAACTTGCTTGTGTTATAATATCAAATGCATACAGAATGTCATCGCATGAGCACCTAATAATAAAAATGCAAAAAATATATATATTTTACTAGTAGCAAATATAGCTGGCATGATAGGTATACCAAGCATACATGGGTATGGATCATATTTGCGAATTTGAGATATCATTTCGGCTAAAGTTTGACGTTTACTTTCAATATTTGCAGTATAACTCAATTGACGATGGAGACTGGGGGAACGTAAAGAGGAAGTGGCGTCACCGATTGAACTAGGCCTCGTGCCTGGTGTGACTTCAGCTGATATATCTATACCAACACTAGATACAGCCACTGTTGGATCGATAGGTTGTAAGTGATTATAATCACGAGAAGTATTCACACTCAGGTTATGAAGATTCTTCATACCTCCTCCTATTGTGCTGGTGTTTCCATGAACACTATTCGTGCCTTGATTTATAATGTCTTGGGATAAATTTTCACCTCCTCCTCCGTGTGTATCCACTGTTGCGTCTTCTGCAGTACTACTAGATTGCAAATTGACGTATGATGTAGTCACTTTTAATGATGGGTTGACCCACGTGTTCCCAGATTTGCCTTCAGAACTTAGCGTAGATATATGAGTATGCAAAGGCGAAAAATTTCTTGGTGATGATGCTTTACTAAGAGTAAATGAGCCTGAAGGCGAAACGACGCCACCTTCTAAAATACCACCTCTGCTTTCTATATCACTGATATTTTCACCTACAGTGTTCATCATACTGACGGTCGATTCTCTATTGCCAGTCAAGTCAAAATCATTGGCTTCATAAGCATTATTACTAGATCCATTCCATCCTCCAAATGCATATTCAAACAAGGCATTAAATCTAGTTTTACCTCTTTCTTGTTCAGAGTCAATAATACCATTGATATTGCTTATATTTCCACGATTTGTATTAGAAATACTTAAAATATTTTGGGGACTCCACTTCGTGTTTTTTAACATGGCATTATCATAGTTGCTACGATTCTCTGGTTCTCCTGATATCTGATCTCCTATTTGGTTTCTATCCTGTCCAACTTTTGTATTTATAATATTATTTTCTAATGTAACCATACGAAAATTTAATGAATTTGTTTGATTATTAACTGCTGCTGATGTCATTGTATATTTCGACACATCAGGATCGACCGGTGTGCGAAGGCGATCTTTTTCTCGTTCTTGTTCATAATCTAAATCTCGAGCATTTTCAGCTGCTCTTTCATCTTCGTTTAATCCAGAATATAATTGATCATAATCTGTATGAACAAACAGTGCAGAGTTCTTCGGATCATGATCATCTTGACGATATCTTGAAGGTAGTTCTGCAGATGTAGTGAAATCATCACTAATGTGATCCAATGGTATATCAATTGTATTAGGGGCACCAACCATTCCACTTGAATATCGATTTGTACCTTGAAAAGGATGACCAACTGAAGCAGCATCTCCAATCTGGCCCGCCGATGCATCCAGGTAAATACGATGATTGATTTTACCTGTAGCATAGCTTTTGCTACTACTATCATCATATAAATCTCCAACATCATCATCTTCGAGATAAAAGCCATCTTCAGCGTCAGGAACTAACTTACCTTTATATGCATTATCATTGTATGGGTCACCGCCTATTTCACTCTCTGATTGATCATGAGCAGCATAACCGATGATACCTGTTGGACTTTCTATAGTAGGAGTAACACTTGAGCTATTGGCTGCAATAACAGTACGTAATAACTTTGTTGATAACTCTTGTAAAGCAGTAGCATGCCGACGTTGCTCTTCAAAAGTCTCGGTAGCCAATGTAAATATTTTAATAAGGCATGTAGTATAGTACATGCAACTATAAGCACAGTATGATCCAGGGCTATGCATTATTGATGCAAATCCTTCTTCCATATATAATTTAATAAGATAGAAAAATGATGCAAATGTAACAAGTGCTGCAAATGAAACTGCTAAGCCTCCAATATCATAGTCAAGCGCAAGGTCATCGTTCAACACGAAATTCCGACAATTCCACCATGCGTCTAGCGAATACTCACCCAGTTCGTCTAATCTTTGTGTTAAATATTGCACACGCATAAAATTACGTTTATATAAAGCTAAAATACGTCCAAAAAAACCTAGATGGAGCATAAGAGAGCTCATCATAATCGATAGCAAATTCAATACAATCAGTATGGTTGCAGTATGCGATGGTGATAGTGCATACCAATTGTGCCAACCAAGTAATGTAAATGTTAAAGCACTAACTACACCAAAAATCACCCAAGTTGGGGATCCATCTGGGCGAATATTACTTCCAGGAGCACCGAAGCGCCGGAGCATGTCATCTCGCACTTCATATGCTCTTAGGTCTTCTTTCATTAGCCATTCCACAGACTCCTCGCGTTCCAGCACTTCATCATCAGCTACTTTCCAAGCTAAACACCCTGCTAATGCTGCAATTGTTGTGACAAACAACAAAAATGCGACTTGTACCATGGTATAGAATCCTATTAATTCTTTACCATTAATGTAGCCACACTGTACCTTGTAAGGATCGGGCTCTGGAGCATAGGGATCTGAGGTATAATCTCGAATGCTCACTGCATTCTCCCAAGAACTAAGACATTTCCGACATGTATTAAAGCATAGTGGTGCTCCACCTATTGTAGTACCTGTAGTTCCCAAACTTAATGCCAAAAGAAGGAAAGAAATTGATAGCACTGGTAAGACACGCGGTGTTACTAAACCGTCCATTGATTTTGTAAAACTATTCTTAATTTTTGATATAAATCTACCAGTTTTACCAATATACTTTTCTGCAGGCCTTGTTGGTACAAAAAATAAGGCATTATAAAAGCACCAAACAGCAATTGGATATAATCGTGCAATTTGTGAATGAGAAAAGAAATATGGAATTAATGAAGATGTTGACATAATTAAATGTACCCATAAATCCCATTGTAATACAAATCTATGGACACGAAAGTTTAAGGGAGATGATGTACCTAACACTGAATGATTTACATCATCCCAAGTACAACCACCACGGCAGTAATTCCAAAATGAGTATTGTGATAAATCGTTATTATCAATATTACTATTATTATGGCCGTGATCTGCACTGTCGGTTGATATAAAGCGCTGACGTGAGGCAGCATCTTGTTGGGATCGCACAACACTTGTTAGCGCTAGCTTTCGATTACGAACTACACCTGAGAGCAGCATGATTTGCTATCTTCACTGTGCTTTACTATAGTAAATTTTTTCTTGAATAAATATAACGTCTATTCTATATATACATCACTCATGATGAGCCAATTTCCGATGTATATTTCAAGTGTTTTCAAGTCCGCATGAATTAAAACGCCGGGTGACTGCATGCCCCGCAGCAAGAAAGGCAAAAAGAAGATAAGAAAGATTAGAAAAAGACGAATTAAACATTCAAAACAACAAACTCGAAACGGGCAAAATAATACAACAATGGGACTCGAAGTCAGCGCAGATCTTCAGATGTCTGTTGACTTAGAATCCAAACGAGATTTCCTTACCAAGCGCACACTGGATGAGTTAATTACAATCTCTTCAAATATGGGATTAGATCATGAGCAATTGCTACGAGGAGTTGCTAAGAAGAAGAAAACAAAAACACTGGTCAACAGCATTATAGAGAAGTTGGAGAAGAACCCCAATGATTTCTACTGTGATGTGTGTGGTGTTGTTAGCACAGATAAATGCAGCAAATGTTCCTCAGCTTTTTACTGCTCTGCTGAGCATCAATTACAGGACTGGCCTACTCACAAACTGGTGTGCAAGCTAATAAGATCCAATACTGATATTAGAGACGCAGTCAATATGTGGTGCTCCGATCCTACTAGAGCTTTGAAGAAGTATGGACATATCAGTGAATGGAACACATCAAGAGTCACTAATATGATGGCGCTATTTAATAAAAAAAGTGAGTTTCATGATAATATCAGTAAATGGGATGTTAGCAAAGTTACTACCATGAACGGTATGTTCAAACATGCGGTCTCCTTTAATGGAGATATCTCTGTATGGAATGTAAGCAATGTCACTGATATGCATGACATGTTTAATTGTTACGTAGAAGGACAAGAAGCTGTATCTGCCTTCAATGGTGATGTTGGCAAATGGGATGTCAGTAAAGTTACTACCATGGAAAGCATGTTCAAACATGCAGTCTCCTTTAATGGGGATATCTCTAGATGGAATGTGAGCAATGTCACTAATATGACTGGCATGTTTAACAGTGCACCTTTTAATGGTGATATCTCTCAATGGAATGTAAGCAATGTCACTAATATACATGGCATGTTAGAACATTCAGATTTTAATGGGGATATATCTAGATGGGATGTAAGCAATGTCTTTGATATGAGTAGTATGTTTAACCATGCAGTCTCCTTTAATGGAGATATCTCTGCATGGAATGTAAGCAATGTCCTTGATATGCGTGGCATGTTCAGCGATTCACCCTTTAATGGGGATATCTCTGGATGGGATGTAAGCAGTGTTACTACAATGGGTGCTATGTTTCATGAGTCAGCCTTTAATGGGGATCTCTCTGAGTGGAATGTGAGCAATGTCACTAATATGTCTTGCATGTTCAACAAAGCACCTTTTAATGGGGATATATCTCGATGGAATGTGAGCAACGTCACTAACATGTCTTGCATGCTCAGCGATACACCCTTTAATGGGGATATCTCTGGATGGAATGTAAGCAATGTCACTAATATGCGTGGCATGTTGTATGGAACAGTCTTTAATGGAGATATCTCTAGATGGAATGTAAGCAACGTAACTGATATGGATGGCATGTTCAGCACTACATCTTTTATTGGGGATATCTCTGGATGGGATGTTCGTAAAGTTACTCTCATAGAACATATGTTCCTAAATTGCCCTATCCCTAACAAACACAAGCCAAAGTTTGTATAAAATGCAAGTGTATTTAATGTATAACAACGAAAACTCTCTTCTTATAGATATATTGAAAGACAGAAAAAAAGACGATTTGAAGGAAGAATGGCCAAGGGTACTTTGGATTCTATATATAAATATACACATATGCAATTTCCCTTCTTCTTCCTTCATATTAGTAACTCCTCCATAGCCGAAATGAGCTTATTCAAATCCTCCGTATTATTGAATGTGTTAAAAGATATTCGTAGTGCTTTACCACGGACACTTACATAAATTTGTAGTTCTTTTAATTTTAAAGCAAATTCATTTATATTCACAGGCATATTACGTCGTGTTTTCGAAGGAAGGATGGCACCAAAGAGATGCGCTGACCGATAGTCATCATTGATAAAAGTAATTCCCAAATCTTTCATTTTCCTCACAGCATCTGCAGTATGACTCTGGATATAGGTGTATATTGCATCAGCACCACCACTCTCAATAAGATGATCACATGCTACTTCCAACATGGGACCATGAATAAACTCACTGAATTCTCCCATATTATATCGTTGTGCAAGTAATCTATATTTTGAATCATGATTCATTAGATTACTAAATTGACCACTATTAGATCTATTCATCCATGATTCCTCTAATGGTATACCATCATCAAAAAATGCACCAAAGTATCCAAAAGCAATACTATATGGACCTAGCATCCATTTATAAGCTGCTACTATCAATGCGTCTGGCTGTATTACATTCATGTCAAATGGTAAAGCCCCAATACTCTGAGAGCCATCAATCACAAGCAATGCATTGCATGCTTTGCATTTCCGAGATATAAGCTCTAATTGAAACACCACACCATATATCCAATGCACATGTGGTACGACAACCAGAGCTGTCTCGGATGTAATCGCTTGCAATATCTTCTCATTCCACATTTCTCCCATGGTTTGCACATATAATGCAAAATCGGCATCATCAGTACTTGATTTTGATGATGGTTCTACAGCAATAACAGCCAAGTTGAGTTCATTTGCAACTCTTTCAAATGCGTAAATATCATTGGGAAATTCTTCATGAATAGTGACTATGTTTTTTTTCGCATTGATATTATCTAATCTATGGAGATTCTTTGCAACAATAGCCAGACCGTATGAAACAGACGGAAACGTTGCGATTCTATCTGCTTCATCATGAAAGACTATATCTGGCTCTTCCATGTTTCTACCTATATTCAAGAATTGGCTAATCTTCTTCCTCAAACTCGCGTGTTGTTTGAAGTGGTCATCAGGACCTATATTTTGAGGTTGCATCTTAATATCAATGCCATCAATACCTGCTTTTTTAGAAGCTAGTAGAAGTGGACTGTATGCGGCACAATTTAAGTAAGTACTTGAAGGATCAATCTCAAATTTGCTGCGTTGACACACAAGGGTGTTAGTACTAGTTGATACAGCGTTAAGCATGTGTGCATTCCATATACTACCACTCACTGTTCTGTCTACGCTTGATTCTAATTTCATGAAAGCTTCCTCGTCGAATTGATCTCCAAGAAGATTTCTTGCAAGAGCCATATCCACTTGTGTGTCTTCTGGAACACTAGCAGCTGATCCCATTATAATGTATGTACAAAGTATGAGAAAACAGTTTGTGTATTTGTATGTGTTTTATTCGATGAGAAAGAATGTCTTTCCAAGTTTTTTTACCCAAAAATCGTTTGGGTCTGTCCTACACTTGAAACCAATCCATCCATGGGAAATAATAATAATTATAGTTTGAAGGGACAAAACACCCCGCTACCGGCCGAAATATTAAGTTAAGGTAATTTACCACGCCTGCATACTTACTTTTTCATCGCGGATCTGTTGATTGTAGTGTTATATAATTGCGTGTGTCGATTTGCTCATGAATGTAAATCTTTGGGTGATAGTGTTCGCTTTGGTGCTACACCAGACCCAAGGGCTGCAACTGCAAAGCGCTTTGGGTAAGTCAAAAAAAGCTATGGCAATGCACAGCTATGGAAATTTAGCAGCTGCAGTGGAAATTGACGCAAACCTTCCTTTGAGCCACTTCCCTGGTGGTGACAGCATCAACAAAAAGGCAATATTGTTGCTTGGAGATAGTCGTTCCAGATATCTATACCATTCCAAAGTTAAACATGTCTGCACAAAGTCCCCTTATCTTCATGAATACCGCTGGATTAAGCCAGGATATTTTTCTGAAAAGCCATTCGGACCATATAAGAATTCCTATGGTGTTGACCTATTTAGATTCGAGATGAGTGCAGGATCACGATGTGATCAACTATCACCTTTTTCAACAATAGGGTTATTTAGTCACTTTGGTGTATCTCCTGATGGTATGTATTCTGACGGCTGGAAGCTACACCGTCACACCAGATGGAATGGCCCAGGATCACAAAGTGACTCAAGTCAAGATGACTTGATTGATTGGAGCGTTGGTCCAAGTGTCTTAGAAGATAGTGTTGCTATAACATTAGAAGCTGCGAGGCGCTTTCTAACAAATACTGTGACTACAACAGGATGCATTGTGTATAGTTCAGCTTTGTGGGACACTATTCGTTATGTTGCCCTTCAAGGGCCTATGTACGAGTATCCAACTTTGGCGGAAAGTGTCAGTATTTGGGAGAAAGAATTTGAGCGTAACCTCACCTCTGTTATACGCAGCTTGAAAGATATAGCTAAACCATATGAATCTGGTTTAATCATGGTCAAAGATCATAATGTTATGCCATATGCTCATTGGCCGAGACAACATCATATCGATGTACCATACGCATGGCGACAGAGACTGGGAAACGAAACCATAATACCAATCATACAAAACGTCACAAGCCGTGTTGCTCAACGTGAAAATATAGAAATGGTTGATACACAATCACTTTTAGAAGAGTCTTATCCACTTCGTATGTATGACGGTTTTCGCGATCACATACATCAGTCAGACACTTTTGGCGACATTATGTGGGCAAATATGATGAATGCATGTGACATCAGCAAGGCTAAAAACAAAAAGAAGCAATAAGGCATGCATGCAAAGCTATATAAAAGAATAGGTATAGGTAGATTTGTATATTGATTATCTTTAGAATTATTATTATTTATATTCATTACCTACAATTGTGACGATGAGTGTACACTTAACTAATTAAAATAGAATGTCTATCCATTGTCTTTGTACACTTTCATATACTTTCTTTCAGATTATCATAAGATTCCTACCAAAATGGACACCAGCCGAAGTAGCTAAGACATAGATTTTCATTTGCTGTTGCTTGACGAATAAGTTTATCAACTTGTTCAGGTACATCTAATGCAGCAACTTGACCACCTCCTTGTTGTGCTAGAATTGCAGCATGATGAAAATCAAGACCCGTTAATTTGTCCATGACTCGTCGAATAACAAGTACTGCTTTCTCAGTTAATTCTTCTTGACCAGTACCAAGAACATCAAATGCTTCACTGTCTTCAGCCTGCACAGTTGATTTAAGAGAACGTCGACTGAGAGAATGGGTAGCTCTACCAGGTTCGTTGAGCGATGTAGCACTTTCTGACATTCTGCTCATAGCCAAATGTAGATCTACCATATCTTTGGCTTCTTCATCTGTTGATTTAGCAATAGGCATGCCAGCTTCACTGATTTCCTTAGCTTCTGTAGCTGCTGTATTGACATCATCAGATGCATTCTTAAATTCATCATCAGCATCGGAATTGTTTTCAGCAGAAGTAGATTCTGCTTCAATCATATCTGCTTGAGATGTTGGAATCTCATGGACTGATGGAATCGCAGCAGAGCTTTCTACTATATGCACTGGATTAGGATCACTTGGAGGTGTACTGCTTAGACCAATGCGCCATCCTGGTGGGGCTGTTGTTCCGGTGCTAGATGTTTTCATATCAGATTTTGTCAAAGAGTCTGAGGATATATCTGAAGGAGCCTTGGAAGATGGTATTGAATTGAGTGTCTCTTCTTTAGGTGCATCATCCTTATCACCATTAATAGTCGTAGTACTTGTTTCTTCATCTGCAACAGCATGTTCGATTGGAGGCTCAAATTCTACCTCTGCATCATCATCTTCATTTTCTTTTTCGACAATGATATTTGATTCTAGAGTACTAATGGACGCTCTCTTGGGCTTCACTGGGGCCCCACTGAAGCAATCTGGCTTTATTGCTGCTTCTGTATCAACTTCATATGTGCCAGAAGGTGATGAATCACCTATTGGACCTACTTTAGAGACGCTTGCATCCACAGAAGTACCAGTAGAACCAGGTGCTGGTGAAAGCTGTGTTGCTGAGTCTGTCGAGGAGGCTGCATTGCGCTGTACCGTAGTAGATCCCATCACATTCTCCATACCAGCTTGTCCATCTGTAACTATGGGCGACTCAGGCATGTCCATATTAACTCCAAGTTGTTGTTTTGCTGGAGTTACTGGTTTCGGTGTAGTAATAGGTACAGTTTCAACGGGAGCAGATGTAGGAGGAGTTATTTCCCCTTCGCTGCGTTGAGTACTTGTATTACCACTACCAGTTCCTGCTAAAGAGGCACCTGTAGTAGATACTTTAACACCCTCTGGTCCTTTCTTAACAACTTTCTTGTCTGCAGTGGTGTTTAGCAGACGCCAACTAACCAAAGGGTCATGAACAAACGCTTCGAGAGTAGCGATTAGTGAGTCACGATTCTCACGGAGTACAATCATCACTTTTTCACATGTACGACGATAATTACCCTCTATTCCTGATACTTCCATAGCATTGACGAGCATGCGCGTCAATCGGAAGGGAACTTTTTCAGGATATTTGTCGCGTTGCATGGCCACCTCAAAACAATCACCAAAATCTATATGTAGCACTTTTCCTGTTTTTCTGTCAAGCATTAAATTACTAGGATGGCGATCACCAAGGCCAAGCACATAGCCTACCATACTCATAACAGCTAGAGAGCGAGTATACATTGCTCTT
>JACKZZ010004350.1_pt1 | contig 17797 bp, 6 predicted proteins | sample 8027871 | NCBI WGS metagenome assembly JACKZZ01 (sample SAMN15724774, study PRJNA655200) | protist metagenome | isolation source: fluorescence activated cell sorting (FACS) single amplified genomes of... | place: USA: West Boothbay Harbor, Gulf of Maine | collected 2000-07-19
TATTTTCACGTCGTTGTTGCCGTATTTTTCTAACCATTCGCAACTCTCCGCCACTTCCTGTGGCTTCAATTTGCGGAAAAAGAGTTTCCACCCATAGCTCTGCGGAGATGGATAGACGATCACTTCCACGAGAGCATCCGATAGTCCGTAGAGCTGTCTTAGCAGCCACAGCCTGCGGTTGTCCATCGACCAATAGAAGCCCTCGTGCTCGACCACAACCAGGTTGGGAAACGCATCCATCAATGTTTCGTCGTCTTGCAGTTCCTTCAGTGTCGTGCGCAGCTCCTTGCCATTGCGGAAGTGATCAGAGATCGTCTTTTGGCTGTAGTGAATCCGGTTCAGCGGGAGAGAAAGCACCTGGCCTCCATGGAAGTCGTCGTTGTCTTTCTCATGATCAACACAACTCCGATTCGTAGATGAAGAAGAAGGCTCTCCACCGCCTCCACCTCCTCCTGCGGCTGCGCCTTTTGCCGCGGTTCTTTTTGGCCACGACGTCGTCGTCGAAAGAGACGATTGAGTGTCCCGTTGCTCCTGATACCAGGCAATGGCTTCCTGTTCGTCATCGAAATCGTCAATCACCGGCCAGTAGAAGTTCCTCTTCTTCTCCTCTCGGCAGATCGGGCACTCGTCCGGCGTTTGCGCGCAAGCCTCCCAGCAGCGCCGCTGGCACAGGTGCGGGCAATTCGGTAGCTTCTTCCTACAAAAATGATCGCACCGGATGTCCTTCTCGTCCTGGTAGCATCTGCGTTCCAGCGCGTTCCCGCACTTCTGGCAGCTGAAGTGAACGACTTCTTCGCAGCACGCGAGTTTGTCTTTCGAATCTTCGTTACAGTACCGCTTCTGTTTGTGCAGTCCGGCGGCGCAGGTTGTGACGATAATTTCCCGACAGACAGCCTTCTCGCAATCGTCCCAACAGGGGAGGGGACACTTGTGCCCGCACTTCAGAATCGAATTGCACGGCGCCTTGCACAGAATGTCGGCTTCCTTCTCATTACACTTCCGCCGAAGCTTGTGCTTGGGGTCGCGCGAGCAGCTGAAACGAAGGTCGCAGAAGAACTCGTTGTGGGAGAAGAGTTCGCCGCATTTTTTCTTTAGAGTTTTCCCGCAGCTGGTGCAATTCGTGGTCGCGACTTCCTTGCAAAAGAACATCATGGCTTCTTGATCTTGAACTCCTGCTGTACCCCCACGACCCCCGCAAGCGGCCAAATCTCTGCAGCGAAACTTGAACGGCTTGTGGTCCTGAGGCTTTCGCGGGCACTTGCGCTCGAACACCTCGCAGCAGTGACTTTGGAGACAGGGGCCAGCGTGACAGGGTCGGGTGCATACATGCCCACAAGCGGGGATAACGCGGCCGCAGATTTCCGGACACAGGATGTGACTGTACTGAACCAAGTTCTCTTCCCTCTGCTTCTTCGACGTCGTGTTCATCTTGCTGTAGAAAGAAGTTTTGGACTTTCTATTTCCAGCAGCCCCATGCATTCCAGCAGAGTCTATGAATGGGTCCGGGAAGTCCTCCGGCGTGAAGCACTTTCGCGTGTGTTCTGGATGCCGCGGACACCGAATGGTGACGAAAGTGTTCACGCGCCCGTCCGCACGCAACAGGTCCAGGAACGGCTGCTTCCAGAGCCTGTTCGCTGTTCTTTTCTCCGCATCTCGCGCGCGCTTGTGACTGCCAAGCTCCACCCCTCCACCTGAACCCGACGAGGAAGGTGCTGCAGTCGCGCCCGCCACACTCACGCCTGCTGTTCTTCCCGCTTCGGAGAAATAAGTGCTAGTAACAGTCGGTTCTTCGTACAAGTTTTTCCTCGGCACGTCGAACTCAAAATTGGCCACGTCCCCGATCATGTACAGCGCACAACGTCCGCGCGACTGTGCCACGATCCTCCTGTTCAGGCCTTCTGGCCGCTTTAGAAAACCGCAATCGTGGCCTCCGTTCGATCGCGTCCAGGAGATCAGAACGATTTTGTTTTGGTTCCCCTGAAACCCATCAATCGGAGTAATATTGTGCACGAAGGCCTTCATGAAATCGCTCTCGCGGTTGTCCTCAGGAGCATTATCTTTTTTCTGCTCCAAAGATGCTGCTTCCTCTCCGGCAGCCGCCTGCTTCATCGCGGCTTCCGTTCGTTCCATTTCCAACTTTTCCTCCCGTCGCTTCTGCAAGTCGCGCAACAGTCCTCTATGCTCATGGTAAAACGTTGTTTGCGCATAGTGGGCGATGCAGGCCACCTGTGCGCGATACGGCGCTAGGACATGGACATCTTCCGGCTGCTCCCCCTGCTGGAAGAGAAAAAACGCCAGCGCCACCACGTACGCCGCCTCCTTCGGGTTTTTGAAGCTGTGGTTGTATTCCTCATCGCAAGTCCGGCCGGTATCCCACCAGAGGATCGGGTGCTCCACGCATGCAACCGGCCGTAACAAATCTGTCGCTGTGGTGTTGTCTTTCAGATCCGGGTACGACTGCCGCAAGTACTTCGAAATCTCGGGGAGGCTGCGCGCCTGGTACCGTAGCGGCGCGAAGATCGGCTTGTGGTACGGCTCGTTCTTTTCCTTCTCGCGGATCATCCGTAGCATCGCCGAGCAGGCGAAATTGTATTCTGTTCTCAAAATGTCGGACTCCACCATGGGTGGTAGTTGTTGGTGGTCACCGATCATGATTAGTTGCTTCACCCAGGGGCCTAGACAAGGCAACAGAAGCGCTTCCAGAACTTCCGCGGCTTCTTCCACTACAACAACGTCCGGTCGCAGGCGCTGCAACACTTCTGTGTGGATTGACGCGCCGACAATCGTCGCACCCACGATGATTTGGGACCGTAGGATTCGCACCACGCGCTCTTGTTGCAACTGCCGTTTCTCTTTCTGGAGCCGGCGGTGCTCGAGGAGTAAACCGCACAGAGAGCTTTTGATCTCGTCGACCGCCTTGTGGAGTAGGAGCTGGACGTAGCTCATGCAGCGGCGCTTGTTCTCTTGCATATCGTAGAGACGAGGAGTGAGTAACAGGTTCTGTCGCGTTTGCTTCGGAAGCGCGTCGACGATGGCGGGATAGTAAGGAATGAGTTGTTCGTGCTCGGATTTGTAATTTTCGTTTGCTGAAGAGGAAAGAAAGAAACAGCCCAACTGCAAACTCACCTAAAGAACCTTCAAGAACGACGAGCCCGATCAGGAGAAACGCTCCAGCACCTTCAAGCATCAAGCATCACTGTCCGCTCAGCAAGGGGCATGGCCAACGTGATCAACCACCGACCTTGCCGTTGGTTCCTGGGATTTTTGGCTAGCCCATACGATGCAGAGGAGAGCTTCTTGGTCGGTCGCTACTCGAAAACCCTCTTCCAGGGGGGTCCCGTGCTTGTCGAGTGCTGCTCGTGGCCGGGTCCGACAGTGACGCTCTCACTCGACGAGACGGCACCCGCTGCTCCGACCACTGCTGTCGGACGTTCTAAATCCACTTGCCGAAAGCGCGGCTCTTATGGTGCTGTAGTGTCGGCGCCAGATGTTTGCACGCGAATACTTTTTCATCGAGTTCTTGGTGCCGGTTCGTCTTTTTATTCATAGCGCGCCCGTTTGTTTTCATTTAGGGTTTCAGAGTAAATCGAATCTTTCATGATGTGGCTTGCGTCTAGTGGCAGCATGACCATGTGGAAGCTCGGCACGATGGGTTGCAGTTGGTATTCTCGAAGTGGGGTCGGGACGACGGTTCCGATCTGATCAATCAACATAGAAACATCTTCACGTCGAGCAGTCGCGGTCGCGCCACGCTTTTTCATGACAAAATAACTTGATGATAGCGCGACAGCAAGCACGACACCGAGAGAACGGAGAAAGAACGGGGACAGGGTACGGGAACAAGCTCCAAGACCGTCCGGTCTGTCCCGCTGAGGCAGTAGTTCCAAAGCAGCATCAGAATTTTTTATCACAGGGTTTTTCTTCTAAGAACCCCCGAGTAGCTGTAGCTCATAAAAAAATTTTTTCAAAAGAAAAATCAGGTACAAAGAGTCTCTTGCTGAGGAGAACTCTGAGGAGGATGTTTGCTTCCGCTCCTCCGACGCGACACCATCTTCAATCCGGCAGACCATCAGAGATCTTCGAACAAGAAACTGTACTATATAATCTACCCTCGCTTCTATCCTTGTGAGGCAACCAAGAAATTCCCAAGATCAACAGCTCTGCAGCCAGAGTCCTGATACAGGGTCTTCTATTTTTCTCTTCCTCATGATGAAGCATGTCCTTACTTCCTTCTGCCCCAGCATCCCAAACTACTTTATCTCAACTTCTTGCTGTCCCACATCAGCCCAGACGCGTGATGATACTGTCGTGATAAAGATCACCCGCGAGCGAGCGGGCGGGCTATTTGGTAACAACCATGCTGCGTGCCGCGGAGCGTCGCGCGTACCGCGGAACTTTCCATGGCCGTGGTCCTGATACAGTGATCCGATTGAGCCGTTGGAAGTTAGAGGATAAGGTGCACGTGGTGCATCACGCCACTCATTGTTGAGCGAGGGAATAGCTATTCCAAAACTTCTGATGTTTCCAAGAAAAGCAGAAATTCTCAGCAGTACCTTGCATAACCAACAACTCGGAGGTTCCGTGCCTTTGTCCATAGCTCATCTTCGCGCAAGGCCGGTTCTGCTGCCCCCTCCTTCCCTTCTGCTTCTGGCGATCCTCCGTCGACGCAAAACGAAGCACGGCCACGACCCCAACATAGGAGCACGACAGATATCGAACTCATCGCTGCACTTTCGCTGCTTTTGGGAGGTACATCCTCGTGTACAAGTCCCAGAACAAATCCGCTTTCTCCCCCCGTTCTTCTTTTGCGGCTTCTGCTAACAGCGTCTTCCTACATTTCGACTTGTCCGTGAAGCCCAGTGTCCCCACCTTCTCCGGGTCGGCATGCGGGTCGTACTTGCGCTTCTTCTTGCAGCTTCCCCCGCTCTTGCTGGTGCTTTTACTGGACGATTTTTTGTTCGTTCCGCTTCCAGTTCCACTGTTATTTACCCCACTAGTAGTCGTGCAACCCTCTGTATAATTACCGGTGTTCTTGTTGTGCCCACGACCTCCAGCTCCCGACCCAGCGCCAGTGGTAATATTTTTCTTCCCAACTACTCCTCCACCGTCCTCGACACGAGAACGAGTTTGCTCCACAAAATTTCTGTTCGCGGCCTCTTTCCCCACGGCTCGCGGTCCGTTCAGCACCCCTTCCCCCGCCGCCAGTTCACCCGGCGCCGAGGTCGTGCTCCTGCCCAACATTTCCCCGTTCTCCGTTGTACAGCTGCTCGACGACGTAGTTGTGTCGGTCATCGTCGACGGCGGACCCAAGTAGGAAGAGGGCTGCGAGTTGTAGTTGCCAGCATCTGGTGCTCCTGCTCCTCCTGCTGATGTATTATTGTTGTACTGGTGATGTTGAACAGGGTAGTTTATCTCGGAAGACGATTCCAGATTCGGGTCACAGTTCAGCTCGTCGTCGTCGTTTTCGTCATTGGCAGTGTGGAACGGCGCCGGCACCTCGCCAGATTCCGAGTTTATTTCATACCCGTCGCAGTCGCGAGCGCTGCGAGGGGAAGTAGAGGAACCACTGCTGTGGTCCTGCTCCTCGTTCTCTACTTCGTCGTTGTTGTCGTTGCCACCTGATGTACAACCATGATCAGCATTACCACCTCCACCATCACCTCGTCCCGGTCCTCCCTGCGATGAGTCGCCTTCTCCATCATTGTCTTCAGTGTCATGATCGGACTCTCCATTCTCTGCGTCCCTGACACTACTGGGACTGTCACCCTTCGGCGACGAAGAAGAAGAAGAAGCAGCTCCACCTCCATGCTTGCTGTTCCCAGCAACATTATTTTCGAATTCGTCTTCATCGTACCAAACTTCCGTTTCTTGTTGGTCTTGCACTTTTCCCTTTTTTAAGACGCTGCGCAGATCCTCAGGGAATGCTTTTGTCAAAAAATACTCGTCGAACCACTTGTCAAACTTCATGCGCGCAAACCGGACATCCCCCTTGTTGTTATTGCTATTGTTGTTCTTGTTCGACGTCCCGGCGGCGGCGTTTCCATTATTGTTGTTTTTCGCGCTTGCGTTGTTAGTCTGTGCTCCGCCGTGGACGCTGGTGTTGTTGTTAGAAGTATTGTCGTTTCCGCCGCCATTAACATTGTTGTTGTTCGCGTTAATATTGTTTGCGCCATTGTTATTGCCCGTTCCGTTAGCGCAGTTGCCAACATTGTTGTTGCAAGTGCCCGACGTCGTCGAAGAAGTGTTGTTACTCGAAGCCGGATTGTTGTTCGTCCTATTTTCATTCAAATTCGTATTCGCCGGCTGCTGCCCGTTCCCTTGCAGTGCTGCCGGCGTGTTGTTGCGAATCTCTTCATACGTACTGCGGTCCTTCGCGCCGCCGCACTTCGGGTCGTCCGAGTAGAACCACTTTTTCGCCGACCGCACGAATTTCTCTGCCTGTTTCATGGCTTTACTGTCCTCCAGCCGCTTCCTTCTGTCTTCCTCCCGTTTCTTCTGCTCGAGGTTCTGCTTCTCCTGCTTCGCGCGAAGCAGTTCTTGTTTCAAAAGCGCCTCCTCCTCGAGCTGCTGCTGAATGCGCTTTTGCTTCTCCGTCAGCGGCTTGCAGCTGTTGCCATTCTTCTTTTTGTTGTTGCTCGTAGTTGTAGAAGCTTGCCGTTGGGCAGGAGGCGGCGGAGAGGTTGCTGGCTCGAAGGGAGGTTGCGGGGGAGTAGTTGCGGGGGAGGTTGCGACCGCGGGTTGCGTCTGACCTTTACGGGCTGTGGTGGGCGATTGAAGCTGGGCTTGCTGTTGTTGATATGATGCAGCTGTGTTTGTTGCGTTTTTTCCAGTAACAGCAGCAACAGGAGGAGATTGGGCTGGCGCGGTACAAGTGGCGTTTGCATCCTTCGATGTTCTTGGAGGTGGAACAGAGCCAGCTTTCTTGCTGCCTTTCTCCCCCGCTGCAGCGTCTTTTTCCACTTGTGCCGGTGCCTCCACCTCGCCAGCACCCGCCATTCCATTCTTGCGGTACTTCGAAAGAGAAGACTGGGAACTTGCCATTTCTGGCGATGGCGAATTTGCGTTATTCATCTCTTTCGAAGTTTCGGCTTGCTTTTTTCCGGCAGCCGCATTACCGGTTCCACCAGCACCGGCGTTCCCACCTTTGTTTTGCTCTTTCTTGTTGTTCCCACTCGTCTTCGGCCCTGCTGCACCATTCCCATCGTCCCCCGCGCCTTCCGCTGTCGACACTGCCATGGACGTAAGCAGCATATGCTTGAATTTGAAGCGGTCTTCATCACCTTCGTTACAACACGGAGGACAGCGGTTTTTAATATCCTTCTGTTGCTCGTCCTCAAGAAGCCTTCTCAACCACGCCACCAAATTCTTATCCGGCACGGGAGCTGCGCCGGAGGTCGCTTCTTCGTGCGCCTGTTGTTCCCCGGTGTTAGACCGACTTTGCGCCGGCGAGGGAGACCGCTTCTTGCTCGTGCTGCTCGTACTAGTGTTCAGTTTGCTTTTGGACGAGGCGAACTTCTTCTTCGCAGTCGGAGGACTAACGGAGGAAGCGGAAGTGTAATGACCTCCTCCAGAACAAGATGTCGATTTACTAGTTGTACAACCTCCACCAAGTATCACCGGGAGCTCCCCCGCCACCTCAATATCCTTCAACGGCGCCATGCGTAACCACGACCGGATTTCGTCAAACACTTTTGAGCCGTGCGTTTCGTCCTCCGCGAAGGCGCCGCCGATTTGCTCCAAAGTTTGCTGGTACTTGACAAAGTCCTTGTTGCCCAGGGTGGCCATGTTAAAAAAATTGTGGCGGAACACTTCGGCAGTGGAGGGAGGAATGTCGTGCACGAAGCTTTCCATTGCGATCAGGAGGTGAAGCACAGAATCGCCGAGGTAAGCCTATCAAGTATAGATCATTTTTTGGGGTGACTTTGATCCTGAGAAACAGCACAGATTGACGCTATCGTTTTCGTTACCGCAAGATCATGATAAGTACAACTAGAAGAAGCTCGACCATACTAGCTTTTGAAGTACCTTCTTTGATTCCACCCCCTCGCGGAGCTGCAACTCAATCGCTACTTGTCTCTGCACTGCCTCTATCCCTGCGCGCGCGATCCTTTGCATGCCCTGGTCGTCTTCAATCGATTCCTCGTACTTAGTCATGCCGGTCAGGCGGAGCAAACCGCGCACAAAGTTTCTCGTGGCTTCTGCGAACGAGTGGGTGACCTCCTCCGCGTGGTCCGCTTTGCCGTGGTGGTTCTTCACGGGGAAGAGGTGGGCTGCTTTCGTTTTAGAAGCAGTCTTCTCTTTTTTACCGTTGGCGGTAGCGGTAGAAGTGGACGATGTATCAGAGGACACTTTCACTTTCAATTTTGCACTAGAGGACGTTGCTGCGACGGAAGAAACCGTGGTCGAAGTTGTTTTTAAAGATACACCTTCCAGCGTGCCTTTTATTTCACCAACTCCGATCATATCCTCCTCAACATACTCCACCTCTTCATCGGACTCATCGTCCGGATCTGCGATTCCCACTTCCCCTTCTCTCACGCCTTCAAGAGACGTCTTCAGAAGTTCTGTCCATTTGTTCGAGGTGATCTCAACCTGATCAACATTCGCACTTTTAGGATTCGCGGCTGCAGGAGGCGGCGATAATTTTCCCAAATTGCTGTCTTTGCTCTTCGTCTTTTTCGTCTTTTTCCCCCCGCGGCCAACTTGATTCCACTGATTACTCACATTACTGCTCAACTTCTCGGTCAGAGGCTCGTCTTGTTCTTTTTCACTGCCTTTGGAGTTCGTTTTGGCTCCTTTGATACAAGTATTTTTAAGCGGTATATTCGGACTGGTGCCCGGGAACGGGATCTCCGGAGCGGGCGGGGGGACTGGAGGCGGCAAAGTCGTTGGAATCCGCAAAGGCGACGGGGGCTTGCTCGGCGCAGGCGTAGTAGTGGAGGTCGTAGTTGAAGAAGCTCCTCCACCACCCACAGCGAATGTCTGCGAACCTCCAGCAGAAGCGGAGGATCCATTGGTAAAAATTCCGGTACCGGCTAAAGCACAAGTGCCATTCGCCAACAACGCTCCACTGTGCTTGTACATGCTCTTCAGGAGAGCTTTATTCAGATTCGGGGCCAATTCGGTGCTCCCAAGAGCGTTCGCAATCTCCAAAGCCAAGAAATTGCCGAAGAACAGCGTGACTGCGGGCAACAGCTCCTCCGGCGAATACAACACTTTCTGTTCGTCTTCCTGCTGCTGCTTCACGCGTTTCAAGGCGCGGCGAGACACTACTTGTTGCTGATTAATATTATTTGCCGTTGTGTTTGTTCCCACACTTGCGTTTGCCGTGCTTGACGATGCGGACGTACTTGCCGCTGTGCTGGTGCTGTTCTTCGAAGCGGAGGTAGACGATACCATCGGATTCACACCATTTGGTTGCAGCGGGTGCTGCTGGCACTCCGCGTCGGTCGCAGTTCCGCTTCCAGCAGCACACGTTGTAGAAGAAGAAGTAGTTGGGCCTCCGAGCGATGAAATTTGCGTTTGGACTCCTTCCGAAGAAGATCCTTCTTTCTTCACAACTAGCTCCGCTGTATTGCTCCCGCCGCCCCTCGTCACCATTGCGGCCGCCAAAGCTTCGTGCGAAGTGTTCACAAAAATCTCCACCTGTCCCAAGTCCTTGTTATCCGCACTCGGAGCCGACACCACACACGCGCAGCAACACAAGTCACCCGGGTGCTGGTCGAGACCGACAACCGCGACCTTCACGCCTGGAAGATGTTGTTGATGGGGACCACCCCCCTGAGAACTACTTCCACCTCCACCTCCACTTCCGCTTCCTCCGGATCGACTAGTACCGCCTCCCCCGCCGAAACCGCCCTTCAATTGCAGTTGGTTCAGCACCCACGGCTTTGCTCCTTCCGCGACCACGGCCTGCAACCACTTGCCTCCCGCGGACTCGTCCCGTTGGGAGCCTTTCAGCTGCGCATACACTTTTTCCTTCAACCGGAGCTCGCGTTTGGAGGGGGAGGTCGGGCTCCCCGGCAGCTGCTCATTCATCGCTTGTTGCGGCGCAATTAGAGTCGGACTCAACGGCAGCGGCTGTTGCTGTTGATGAGGAGCGGCTGTCGTGGGAGAAATAGTTGTAGTTGTCCCAGTAACAACACCAACAGCCGCAGCACCTCCAGTTCCACTTGCTCCAGTTGTGCCAACGGTTTTTCCTCCAACGACTACCGCAGCAGCAACGGCTTGCATGAAATCTCCCGCCTGCGGACTGGTCTTGTTTTCGGTCGCGCTGGAGGGAGCGATGAAGGAAGGGACTTGTTTCCGGGCATGTTGATGATACAAAGTGGTCGCGGCGGTGGTACTAGTAGTTGCACTGGTAGAAGCAGGCGGTGGTGCGGTCCACGGCGGGGGCGGGCTGCTCACTTGCGACGACGTTTGCGACGTTTTCGACGTGCTGGAGGTTCCATTCCTTGTTACCGTTACGCAGCTGCTGGAATGAAGATTATGAGAAGTATTCGCATTCTCCTCCTCATCAGGAAGATCGATGAGGAGCTCGGCCGGTGGTGCCGGCGGCATCATCGGCGGAAGGGGGACGCGCATCCGGGGCGGGAGCGTCGGACGATTCGCACTCATACTCGGTGGTCCGGGGAGGTGGTAAGAAGAGGAACTCATAGCTATTCGGAAGAGCTACAACAGCAGCCAATTGATTGTTCCTTCGCGCGATCTGGCGAGAGAGAAGTGATCACGACGACACAGATGTTGTAAAAAGACGGCTGTTGATGTTCTACTCCGACGGAAGAACGCGGAGAGGCGCTGTGTACTGATTTCAACGGCCGCTAGCAGGACCGCACTGCGGATGCTCAAAGCATGCCACAGCACTCACATCTTCTCAAAATTAATTGCGTTTCGCAGACACTTCATATAAAAAAAATCTCTCTGCAGCAGACAAAAGATTGTTCTAAACCGGGCTCTTCTTTTTCGATTCACGTATGATGAATGTCGATGGGGTGCGGTCATGAATGAGTGAGTTTTTATAATACTGGGACGTGTTATATTCATTGTAGCATCAATGTGGATGACTGCCGTGTAGTTTGTTTGTCGCAACAACGTCCTCGCAAGTCTCACACAGAGCTGTCGTCGTGGTGGTCACACTGCTCACTATCTCTTCTTTAAGCAGGCACTGCTCAATATCGTGACGGGGAAATTCATGTGAAGAACGAGCAGGATCCTATCCATTTATCAACTTCCAGGGAACGGAAAAAGAGCCGTCTGCTCGACGCATTGCGTCTTCAGCTTCAGCTCGAGGAAGAAGAACCTGTGAACACGCATTTCTCGCTCGTGGTGGTTTCGGTGGGGGGGAAGATTTTGTGATTTTACGAAGCTATCTTGTTAAGAAGATGTCACCAGCTGCATCTCAGCGACCACACAGAACCACTCGCGAGACTTCTATGAAGGTGATGAACTCGTCCCGCTGCTGCTTCCATTGCCTCCCAGTAGATCTCCGATAGTTCTCGTCCATTGTTTCTCGATCCTATCTGCCTTTCACCTCCTCTGAGCAAAGGTACATTTTGTCGAACATTTTCATCAAAATTGGTTCATTTCAAAATTTGAAAGCATTCTTAACGTTGACACAGAGTATTAGTAAACAGTGCAGGTGCAAAGTATTCACGTCGTGCAGGTCAGATGTCTTTTCAGAATGGGTCCACAGGAGCAGGCCACTCGATATATCGGCGTTTTCGTTAGATTTAAACTTTTCGGATATAAGTAAAAGGTTCTTGTAGTATGTTGCGCGTTTCGTTTTTTTTGTTTGACTTTCCTGGGGCTGATCAGTTTTTCTGGTGCTTGCAGTGCTGGTCTTTCTTGTCAGTCAGTCACTCATTCGTACAGAGTGACCACTGCCAAGAAGGGGTGGAGCAAAATAAATCACATAGCTCCGACCATAATTGCATTAAGGGGCAGACTCTACTGAGAGGATATCGGAACGACCAGGCCGATGATCCCTGTGCTGCTCAATTAATACGAGTACACTCCTCCACCCGGCCTCCGTCTGCACGTCGTTCTCCGCACCAAGGACAACCCTCCTGTCGTGTCCCCGATCGCTAGCAGTGTGAAGGATTCATTCACCGCAAGACACAACCCGTATTCGTCCTCTTTATCATTTTCCATCCCGTTCCCGTCACTGTTTTCCTCCAGCTCGAAATCCACCGCCGCGCGATCATCCCGATCTGCGTTCATCGTGGATATAGAACTTGTGTCATCCGTGTCGTTCCCAGCCTCTTCTTGTTTCGCACGTCGAAGGTTCTTCGCTTCCGCGACGGCCTTCGCAAGCTGGTCTCCTGCTGGTCCCACACTGTAGTCGATTGGCGTGGCCGCAGCGACAGTTACGGGAGTGGTCGTCGCAGTCGTCGCGGTGGGGGAAATGAGTGCGCTTGATGTGTGAGAATCACCTCCACCACTTCCGGCTTTTTCATCGGGCATCTCTACTCCTCCGCCCTTCCCGGAAGAGGTAGTGCTCGTCGTCCTTGCGCCAAGCACCGGCTGCGAGAGTGTGTGCTTGTTACCATTCGCATTTCTCGTCTGCACCATCGCGGCATACGCTGCCGGTGGGTCGTTGTCGATCTTTTTCGTGATGTTTCCGCGGGGCGACACACGTGGTGACAGCGACGGCGCAGAAGAGGTGTGGCTCGACTTCTTCCCGACCGAGGGGGGCGTTGCGGGCGCGCCACTCGTGCGGGAAGTGCTGTTGGTCTTTGTCCTGTGGATCGGACTGGAAGTCGCGTTGTTGTCTGCAAGAACTGCTGTACGATCAACAGCAGAAAGGTCCACGTTGTGCTGTGAGATACGCAGTCCGGGTGAGTCTTTGATCAATGTGCCAGTTTTTCCTTCTCCGTAGTCGCTCTTCACATCGCTCTTCGCCGGACTCAATGCCGGGCTCGATTTTATGGATTCTGGCCGTGGTGACCCTCTGCGCACCACCGGATTGTGGACGATATCGTCAATCGATATACGCGCACTCGCTGTCGCTTCATCGAACTCTTCACTGGGGGAAGCCACTCCCAGCACTTTGTTCTCTTTCATCTCCGGAATCGATTGTTCCGCACTTTGAGAAGTGACCTCTACCTCGACCTCCTCTTTCCCAGTATGGAACGGATCCGAGACACAACTGCTACCCCCGTACGACGAAAACAGGTCCGCATTAACACTTCTCCCCCCATCAAAGCTCCGCCCAAAGGTCAACGTTCGCGTCTCGCTGATCACGTTTCCCTGACAACTTAGTCCATTGTGCAGCATCCCTTGGGACGTCGGGATCATCTCATGCTGCTCTCCAAAACCACCCCCGGCGCAGCTGCTAAAAGCGCTGTTCGGCAAGATGTTGAACGTGCTATTCACCGCACCACCACCCGTATCAACCAGAGGTCCTTGCTTCGCGTTGCCCACGACGTGCACCTTCACCACGCGCGGCGCCTCTTCCGTGGCCGATACCACGAATTTGCCGCAGCAGAACAACGACTGCAGCGGCAAGTAGCGGTTCGGATTCGCGATGGTTTGGACCAAATTCAGCATCACCAAAGTGTCTTTTTTGTAGGAAAGCTGCAAAATGCCCAGCACGTCGGAACCGACGCAATTCACTAAGCAGAGACGAGTGGAAGTAGGCCTCGAAGTAGACGTTGCGGCCGTAGCGAATGAAGACGGAGGAACCGACGTCGACGTACCTCCCTTGCAATACCTAAGCGCAGCGTGGTCCGCTCCGTGCCACTCGGACACGCTCAGCGACGTGATCTCGCGCGCTCCGTATTGGAACGTGACCAGCATCGGCCGCAATCGGGTACTCGTTCCACCAACTACACTTCCTCCTCCACCGACGCCACCGCCACCCCCAACCGTACTGGAGTAGGCCTCGATCACGTAAATGCAACCGTTCACACCGCCGCACAGAAAGTAGTTCTTCTCACAAAACGTGATGCATCGTATTTCCGTCTCCAGCTTCAGTTTCTGGATCACTTGATGCGTTGAGGTGGTGATCAGCCGCATCGCCGGACTGGCGTTGGCGTACACGAGTAGGTCGTTGTTCGCTGCGTTAGAAAACGCTTGCGCACCTTTCATAAACGCGGCACAACAAATCGCGTGGGCGTCCTCGTAGGTGACGAGAACTTCGCCCGTCTCTATGTTCCATAGCTTAGCTTCGCCATTCAAGGCTGCGGAAAAGAGATGGGATGGGGAGGAGGGTCTCGGTTTGGATATTGGTTGGTGCGCCGATTGGCCGCGGAAGTGCGGACCGCGTGCAGAAAGTGGCTGTCCGCGACGGCTCAGCAATTTGGACGCTACACTTTTGGATAGTACGCCTCCGCTTCGCAGTGGGGGAAAAAGTAAAGCTGTTACCAGCGAATTCTTGTGCGCTGTCCATCTCCTTCGGAGGTAAGGCTTCGTCGCACTTTTGTTCCCACAAAAACCTCCTTCTTGCGGCGCTGCTTCTTTAGATTTCGTTTTTGCGTTTTCCTTCATGTCATTTCCGACTCCCTCGCTTATGAGGTCCAGCGGCGAAACGGCCGCACCCGCTCGTCCCTGAAAGCTCTTTCTACCACCCTTCACCAACTCACAGAGTTCCCGTTGCTTTGTCTCCAAAGTGGTGTGCGGGATTTCGTAGATCAAAATCTCCCCGCAGTCGTTCGCCGCTGCGAGGATGTTGGATGCCGTTGTCGTTGTCGTTGTCGAACTCGAGCTAGTACCGCTTAAAGGGCCAGCACTCTCCGGAGCGAAGGCGAGGAGAACGAGTGGGGAGCCAGTGGGTAGTGGAACCTGTTGCACAGCCAGGTGTTTCTCCTGCGTCGGACAAACGCCTGACGCAGGAGAAACACCTGGCTGTGCAACAGGCGCAGACGCGAGGATCTTCTCAACCTTCAAGTTCGCAACCACGCCTTGTGTACGTTCGCGGTCGTCCAGCGTCTCTGGGGTGACCCCGTACTCTTGCACCGAGGGTTTCAGAAACGTCGTCTGGGACAATTCGATCACGGTTCGCCGGTAGAGGTACTCAGATCGATACGTCGACTCGGGAACAGGCAGGATCACATCATCGTCTTCGGCCTTTGCAGTCGCGGATCCCGTGCAGGAGCCTGTCGCACCGCTACCGGGAGCAGCTGAAGCGGGAATCATGCGTCCGTTCATTGTAGCGTCACTGCCGTTTGTACCGTCACCAGCTGTTGCGGCGTCAACGTCACTCGACGTCGTGCCTCCGCCAGAGCAGCCCGCTTTACCTTTATCTGCACGGGGGCCCGCTATACCTTTCTTGCTCGATTCCGTCAATGGGAAGTCGTAGTCGCGCGTTAACATCCGAAACGCCTCTCCTAAGCTCACTGCCTCCACGCTCATGCAGTCCATTTTCGCAGCTTCAGATTTTGCACGAAACAAGTCGCAGTATGTAACTCCGTCGTACTCGTCGTCTTGTAGTGCGCTAGACCTAGAAGGCAGATTGCCATTGCTCGCTGCGGCAGAATTGCTTCCCCGCTCGTTCGTATCCACGAATCCTTCCAAATTCCCCATGAGCAATCCTTGACACAAGTGTTCCTCCCGCGCGCATTTCAGTCGCTTCAGCGCCGTTTCCATGCTCATAGGATTGCGAAAATCGTACATGGCGATAACGTACTGGGACTTCGCAAAAGCGGTCTGCATCACCGTGTCCGGAGGTTCTGGGAGCATTTGTTCTCCTGGACTCCCACTTCCGCTTCCTACGGGGCCAACTGCAATACCCCCGCCACTCGCCAGCGGTGTCACTACGTCCAGCACCCGCAAGTACTTCACGCACTCGCCCGTGCGCTTTGTCGGAATTTCGTAGAAGAAAGTGGTTGTCGCGGTCGCGGTACCCGGCGCGTTTTGCTCGAGTAACGCTCGGTTGTACTGAAACAACGAATACTGATCCGGCGCCGCCTCCCGTATGCATCGCTCCAGTAAAGCGAGTTTGCCAACCCTTTCCCCGACTAAAACGATGTCCAGCTCGGCATGCGGCTTGAACAGCTTGGCATTCACACTCAGGCTTGCAAGTATCCCATCTTCTTCCTGCCTTCTTTCGATTTCGATCTCGTTTTGTTCACGAGTGATATTATCTGAAAGCCCGTAATCCCCTTCGTTTTCTCCATCTGCAGCTGTCACTTCTTTCGCTTTTTCTACTACAGGTACAGCACAAGCAGAAGTTCCACCGGCCCGCAGAAACTCCTCCCCCGCTTTTGCCACTTCCGGAAAGCGTTCCATGACCGCCAAAGTGGCGTTTCTCAACAATTTGCTCTCATACTTTTCCAACTTCGCTCTCATTTCGTAAAACGCCGCCAATTGCCCCTCAAATTTCCCAACCGCATCGTTTTTCTCCCTCTCAAACTCCTTCATCCTCGCGATCTCGGTATCCCGATCTTTCTCCGCAACCGCCAATTTCTCCCAAGCCTCACTCGTTTTCTCGTCTTTGAACAGCAACTCGGCTTTCATCTTTTCCATCTGATCGGCAAATTCCGTTTCCCGCAACTCCATCTGCAGTTCAAGCATTTCTCTCCTTTCTTTGCTCGCGTTCAGTTGGAATTGCGCTTGCTCGATTTCTTTCATGTACTCTCCCTCCATCTCCTCCTTGGTTTCCCTAATCGCCGTCTCCACTTTCATTACTGCTTGCTTTTCAAGTTGCAAATTCGACTCTTTCTCCTTCGTTAGCGCCGTTTTCAACACTTGGATCTCCGCATCCTTCTCCTTCACGATCTGCTCCTTTTGGGCTTCTTGGGTGGAAAGAATTGCGATGTGTTGTTTTTCTTTTTCAGAAACCGTTTGTTCGAAGAGTTTCTTTTCCTTCTCGGCGAGTTTCTTGAGTTTCTCGATTTCGGATTGCAGGTCCTGTTTTTCGGCCGAGAGCTTGGCCGTGATGGCGGTTTTGTCCTTGTTTAACTCGCTCAGCTGCTGGACGAGCGACTCCTGCGTACTACGGAGCTCCGCGACGGTTTCGGCGGACTCGGTGGCGCGCGAGTCGAGCTCGCTCTGGAGGGCTTTGGACTTGCTGTGTGCGTTTTCCAGAGAAGCGGTGAGAGACGCGATTTCGGCCTTGCCGGTGTCGCACTTGGCGGTGAGCTCGGCCGTGGTAGCCTTCTCGGCAGTGAGGGCAGCGTGGAGAGAGGCCAGCTGTGGAAGAATTTCGACCAATTTGGTGTCAGGCTAAGCAAAGCGATCTGTTACGAACTAAACGAACTGCCGCCAAAGACATCGAAAAAAAGCACTCAAGCATACCTCTTCTTCCTTCCCTTTCACCACTTCTCTCATTCCCTTCAACTCTTTTTCTAAATCCACTTTCTCCCCTTCTAAGCAGCCTACTTCTCTTTCCAGATCTTTCACTCTTCCCATTGCTCTCTCCAATATCCGCAACCTGGTCCGTGCCAACCAGCGCAGACCACCTTCGCGCGCTCTCCCCAACGCTTTTTCCTTCCGCATTCCCGCGCAAATCGCCCGGACTCGCGCCGCTTGCTTCTCTCGCCGCATTCGCTTTATCTGCAGTACTGTACGCAAAAAACTTTGCAAAACCACCGCATTTACCCTCTGCCTTACGTATCTTAAGCGCGCAATCTTTCCTCTCCACACTTTCTGTATCAGCTTTATCGCGATTTGTTTCTTCTCCGATTCCAAATCCCGATTGTAAGCCAGTTTCTTCAAAAACTTCCTACCCAACCTCTGCAGCCGGGTTGCGCACAGATTCTTCCGTATCTCGAGCATCCGCCGCTCCCGCTCCTCGCGTTTTCGCTTCTGCCGGACCATCTCCTGCGCCTCGCGTAACGAGTACACGTACACGCGCGCG
>JACKZZ010008178.1_pt1 | contig 17796 bp, 19 predicted proteins | sample 8027871 | NCBI WGS metagenome assembly JACKZZ01 (sample SAMN15724774, study PRJNA655200) | protist metagenome | isolation source: fluorescence activated cell sorting (FACS) single amplified genomes of... | place: USA: West Boothbay Harbor, Gulf of Maine | collected 2000-07-19
TTATATATGACTTTATAAAAATGCAAACTAATTTTTAAATATGCAATATAACACCACAACCACAAACAGGTAACCATATAATAACTAACGGATCGTCTATTTATGATACTTATAAGACTTTCTGAAATTACGCCCAGAAGATTGAACAGCGTTACGAAACTTATTATGCTGCCTTTTACCAATATCCGCCTTTTTAACATATGCTAAAACGCAAATCATTACAAAACCAGCTGCTGGAACAATAGTGGCAATATAAATGTCTCTATCTACTTGAGTAAAAGCAAAATATAATAAAGCCAAACAGAATATTAACCAACATAATATACCAAACATGTTAGCAATGGCCCCATTGCGCAAAGCACGCTTTTCAAGCAAATGACGATGCTTTTGCTCTATTAACACAGGATCCGTATCAATCACCTTAGACTCCTGTTTTTCAGTATGTTGCGGATCTCTAGATTCTTTATGACGATTATTACTTTTATAATGCTTGCCAAATAAAACTGGCTTCTTATAAACAGGCTCACCAAAATGCTTCTTATGTGTATTTGTCATAAAACTATTCCTTTTCCCTTTTGTCGACAATATCCATATCTTTTTGTATATAAAACATGTCTCTTTCTAACATATCATGAGTATTTTTTTCATGTAAGTAAAATTTATTCGGCATCAGAACTTTATAAAAACAAAACCCCCTGATAAAACTACTGACTAAACGATGCATATTCAAAAATTACTAATAAAATACTAAGTATGGCTTTTAGTTTAAACAAGTAAACAAATTAATGCAATATTATTTAAAAGTTCCTGCAGTTTTATTGACTTCATCAACACCAGGGACATGTGGTTCTCCCCTAAAGTTCAATGAGTTATGGTAAATATTGCAACATGTAAAAAACTCTTTGTCACACTGAGGATACAACAAGAATCTTAGACCTTTTTTTAAAATAATATCACTATTTTTCTGCAAAATCACTCTGCTACCTATAACCTCCGTTACCAAACCAACCATTTTGGACTTTGAATCACTAAGAAACTGAATTTCAGAATTACGATAAATATTGGGAAAGCTAATTGAAGAATCTATTTCTACTACATCATTATTAAGAATATTAGTAATTTCTCCGCTAATAACATAATCAATATCCCGAGCTCCGCATTTCTTATCTTTAAACTTAGCCCTACAAGACCCTGAATATATAGATTGTGTTTGTTTGTTAAGCTCATAGCCAATGCCCATGACCTCCAAACTAAATTTATTACTAAATAAGCGAAGCTCATGCACATAACCAGCTTTAATCAAAAGACTGCCTTGCGTGTGATCCATATAGTTAATAACAAAATATTCTATATAAGCCTTATAATACCTCCCCTCTAATAAATCTTCTTGTGAAATAAAAGACGGGTTTAAGACAAAATCAATCTCAAAATTATCTGCAGATAATGAGTTGCAAGACTCAACCGAAGACATGGAAATTGATTCTCCACAACGATATTCTACCCCTTTGTAGCTAATATTATTGTTATGATCTGTAAAGCCTAATTTCGATCCGTCTTTTAAAGTTACAAGCCAACAATTAGCTGTAGTGGTTACTTGCCCCCTTAGATGTGATTTTAATGCTGAGCTAATTTTCTTCATATAGACACCTCAATTAAAGCAATATCTTCAACTAACTGCACCCCATAGCTTTGCATAGTTGTAAGAATTGTATCGCTATCAAAGCGTACAGGAACATCAAATTCAAAGCTAACTGTAATCTTAGCGCCCTTACTAGGAGAGTTTTTAAAATGAATCACTCCAGTAGAAAAATCCACCGAGATATCTTTAGCTATAACTCCATCAACAAACACTATAACTGTATTTTCTACAGGTTTTGTTATTTGACGTGTAGTCCGAGCTAAACCAGACTTATATGTTTTTACTAGTTGGAAGCTACTCTGCACACCATCTGATATAGCCAAAACTTGATCACTAGCTTTATAGTCTAACCAATCCTTAAAACGAAAGCCTATAGCTCTACCCCTCATCGATTTAAAAAAAGACATAACCTCTTCTAATTGAACCTCAGTTTTAATGGCTGATGCTAATTGATATTTATAACGTGGACTAGTATAAGAAATATTTCTATGCTCATGCCCTGAGTTAGTTGTTACAATCCCAGTTTTAAATGTAGGCCCACCTGAAACACCATATGATATATCAGTTGGAAACCTCTCTTCAGAAAAAGACTCCATCTTTTCTCTTTAATTATGATTGAAAAAAATTATTGTGAAACGTCTTCAGAATAATAACTTGCAGCTACGCCAACTATTGCGCTCTTCAACATCTCCATAGAACTAGGAAATGTTAGTAAATCTTGTTTGTCATAAGCACTCCAACCATAATCTGTAACCAAAGCTGCCACACCCGCAATAGCTAATGCAGGTGTTATTGCTATACCCACAAAGCTAGAAATGCTAGCACTTAAAACACCGATAGCGATAGGGTCGATGTTGTAATAAACAACATCATACAAAACATCAGTTGTAGTTTTTGAATCATCATCATGAGACATAAAAAACATCCCACCTAAATATAATATTGCTACAGGCCACGTGACTGAAATCTGATAATGTTGCAATAGCTTCGGCACTACATAAGATATAGAAACCTTACCCCCTAATTTAAATGCATCATACAAATTATCTGGCACACCATTATGTAGAAGATGATAACCAGCCATCATACATGCAGGGGTTAGCATCTTACTTGCTACATGTTTAGATATAAAAGGAGTAACCTTATACAAAGCATCACTGTAATTAGTAGATATATTATAAGAAACAGCTAAATCATTTAACTTAGGCACAATATCTCTACGAATAATAGTCGTAAGAGCTACCTCTTGAACTAATTGAGTGAGGCTATCACGATGCATATTTGGCGCTTCTTTTGGAGCTTCCATATCGTTTGCAACTGGATTCCGCCATTTTGCTATAATCTCATCCGCTGTGCCTGTAAATGTAGATATTTTCTTGATCTTAGCTACATGCCTAAACCCCAAAGTTAAGCTTGCACTTGCTTGTGATTTTGTTAGTGCTCTCAATAGCTTCAAATCCTCCAACGCATTCTTAGGACATTTATTTACTGCACTAAATAAGTTAAATTGTACAGTCATCACAGAATCTATTACATTAAGAGCAGCTAATGTCTGCTCTGCTGATGGCAGTGATAAAAACACATTAATTCTGCGCAATGTCATGGATGATACTTGGTACAAAACTTCACCATTGAAATTACCACCTCTACCTATGACTAAGCAAGCCAGAACCTTTGTAGTCTTAAAAGAATTTATCATTTTCAATGTATTATAACTTCGGTCACCTTCATCCAACCACGAAAAAATTCTAAATTCATCAGCACTAACAGCAGAAATTTCTTTTAAAAAATCAAGCCTATCTATGTCTATTTCCCAACAGACATCAAGCCTATTGTTATGCATTTCTTGAATCACTATAAAAGCTTCTCTAGTTTGATCATCTTCGATTAAAGCATCAAATACATCACGACGTCTTGCGCTCAACGATAACACTTCCTCAATAGTAGATAACGCAACCACCTCTCTAGATATTTTTTGACATAGTGCTGCATCATCATTTCTAAGCCTTGATATACTCTCTAAAGCTTCTAATCCATGATTATATTCCGCTAATGCTTGCCATATTTTAACCTGCTCTACTGTTAACTGAGATATCTTGCCTAAAACCGCCTTATCTTGATCTACTTCCTCTATAGAACAAAAAATATCAATCAAGTCGTCCGACAAATCTTGGATTAAATCTAATGACACCACATCCCTTTCATAACTTGGCAAAGATAAAAAAGCATCTACACGTCTATCATCGAATTCAACTATCATCTTTAAGGAATAATGATCTCTTTCATAATAAGGTAAAACATCAAAAACCTCCCCTCTACGCTGCTTCAGCTTTTTGACTAATCCTAAATTCTCACATGTGCGATCGTTCAAAGGTAATCGATTAAAATATTTTATCATTTCCTCTTCTAATGACGCCACCTCAAAAAGAATATCTCTACTGCGCTCGCTTTCAGGTAAAGATATAAAGACCTCAACATAATCACTATCCAAAGAAAGTATATAACTCATCATACGTGGCGTTCTTGCGTCTCTAGCTAATGAAGAAAAGGCTTCAATATGCTCTTCATCTATACTAAGGTCCGATAATGAGATGATACTATCCAATGTTCTGAAATTAAAAACTTTGCCGACAAAAATTTGCTCTGTATTTAACCGCGAAATCAAAGCTAGACTAGGCAAATTCCTCATCTCTCGATCTAATCGAAATAACACTTCCAAATGATCAACAAAAAGAAAATCAAAATCCATAATATGTTTTAGAGTATGGATATCCACAGCAAACATATCAGCAGCCACAGCACGCTCCGGCGTTAAACGAGCAATAATTTCTATCAAATCCCCATTATTCTCAAAACCACTTAAACGATGCCAAACATTATAATGTGTACTTTTTATATGGTCTACACTCTCTACACCAGTACAACTAACTAACCTAATAAACTCTAGCCACGATGAAGACACCACTCTACCTGCTTATAAAAAAAGACTTTGCTAAACTTAACAGAGATTATAACTCCTTGTCATCAAGAATTTACTAAAAAACAACTCCATCAGTCACGGACATGGAAAAACCTCTACGGCACCGAAAATAAAATCATGCTTTTCCGGTAATAAATCATATATATCCCCTACAGAGCTTGGTAAAGTCGCTAAAGTTCCTTTCTGATAAGATGTTAAAACATAATCAGTAGTTAAGGAGACGGCCCCGCTAAGTAATAATACATGCGTAAATGAAAACCCAACATATGACGCTATCAAATAACTTGTAGTGTGGCTTAATGATACAAAAGCTAAGATATCGTTATTATCAGTGAATGTATTATCTAACACCTCAGATATGGATCTCCCCTGATTATCATCGTATTCAACAGAATAAGCATATAAATAACTAATCGTGCCCATAACAAAATTATCTATTTGATAATCCAGTGCCACCAAATCCAAGGTATAAGAAAGCACAACCTTAGAAGCAAAATGCAAAATTTCAAAAAAACCACCTGGTAATCCAAAATGTAAAATATGCATTATTTCTGGTACTACAAACTTACTAGGCAAAGAAATAGTAACAGCTTTTGAAATAATAGGCACATATTTACATAACGTAGAATTAGTGACATTACATGACAAAATATCTCTGCGTATAACGCTGGTTAACATCGCCTCTTGGGCTATAAGGCCAACAGAAGTAATAAGCTCTCTGCCTGCCTGCATAACCTTTTTATTAGCCTGACAAAGCAAGCTTAAATCACCTCTAATTGCCCTTTGCGATACAGATCCTTGCTCTGATATATAAAAGCTAACCACCATTTCTCGCTGCTGATCCTGTGCAGCCATCAAAACAGCCTGTTCATGCTTGTAAACAACAGCAGAGATATCCCTAGAAATACGCAACCTTTCCATATTTCTAGGACCATAAGACAAAAAATGCTCTAAATTTACAGGACCCCGATGTGACGCAATCTCTTTAATATTCCATATACTCCTTGTACTCTCAGGCAGTGAAGCAAAAATAAAGCGATGCTGCTCTGTGAGCTCCATCCTCAGTAATGATTTCAAATTACTAAGATCTTGATGATATTTTGAAAGCATTAAAAAGACATCAGCAACTAAAACTGGCAAAGTATCAGCCAATATCTTAACAGCATTATCAGCACTATTACCCCCCAAAACTTTTAGAACTGCACGTCTCTTTGAAACAGGGTTTTGCATAATAATTTCATATTTTCAATATATTTATATTTTAAAGCTCATCGACAACATCATTATCATGGTCCTTAGAATGACTGTCTCCCGCTACATGCATTACATTTTCGACAGTAACTGCATTCTCGAAATGTGCAGGCAGCGGATTAAAACCAATAGTTTTTTGTTGTTGTTGTTCTGACCCAACTGTAACAACACATTCTGGGTGCTCTCCTAAATAACTTACTATCTCACCAGCATCACGCAAAATAAATTCAAATTTTTTATAATCCTGAACCAGATATGAAATAGTAGTGATAATATTCAAAGGATCAGCAAAATTACCGTTACTAATAGGGTTTACCAACCTTTCTCCAAATGAATGCATTGTCATATACCATAAAGGAGAATGTGAGTATAAATCCTCTAAATAATTCTTGTCACCACTTGTTATATAATATTTACACTCAGTTGTATTAGATTGCTTTGCCAAAGCGACAGGAGCAATCATTGCATTATCACGTATCTGCTCAATAATAATAGCAAAAGAAGATGTCGCAGATACCACTTTAGCCTTATAAGTTATAAATTGCGTAGCTCTATTAAGCATGCCTTCATTTAAAGCTGTGCCAGATAATATTGTACCCGCCCTTGCATAGTTTGAGTCGCTATCCGGATAAAACCATAAAAGCGCCTCATATGTATATAGTAAAGGCTCAGGGAATGAATCAACAACTGACACAGCGCTGCTATTATCATACTTTCTAGAAAAATCTATCGATCTAATAGTCCAGTGAAATGGTTTAAAATACTTACGCCCAACTAACCATATTGAAAAGGCTTTAAACTTAAAACGCCAAATAAAAGCACCAGCAGTATATAACAAATCTTTGACAAAGTAAAAAAATATACTTCTTACAGTCAGATGACTGGGATCGGGATTAAACATAACGCTCCCCACTATTTATATAAAAATAAGAATAATTTATATGATATATCTATAATTCACAATAGTGATTTTTATAGTTTTTATTGCAACTGTTCTGTGGGATCAAAACTACTAAACAAAAGATGATCCTTCTCGACATTATTTTCTAATATCTCAAGTAAGCGTTTTTGTAATTTCTTAATATCTGGCTGAGGATTATCTTTTGCCATCTTGTAAGAAGCAACCAATGTTTTTTCTTGTTGTAGCGTTATCTCCGGAGAGACAGCAATAATCTCCTTCATATCTACAAGCTTAGCATTTGAATATATAACGATATCACACCCAGCCTCAAATGCCCCAGCAGCTCTATCTGCCATAGAACCCTCTAAAGCCTTCATAGTAATACAATCACTGACTAATAGACCGTTAAAACCAATTGTATCCCTAATCTCTCTGATTACATCTTTTGACAAAGTAGCTGGCTTATCAGGATCTATCGCATCATATAACACATGAGCTGTCATTCCCAGTTTATAATGATTTAACTTTTTAAATGGATAAAAGTCATAATCTTTTAATTCTTTATAAGGATCATATACTTCTGGCAAAGCCAAATGGCTATCTAACTTCGCCCTACCATGACCCGGTATATGCTTTATTACAGGCTGAATACCGCCTTCTAATAACCCTCTTGCCATAGCATCCGCCAACTCTGCAACGATTTTCTTGTCACTACTAAAAGCACGATCACCAATTACATTACTTGAATATTCCTGTAAAATATCCGCTACTGGCGCGCAATTAATATTGATTGAAAGCTCAAACATTTCGTGAGCAATAAGCTGAGCATTGATATAACAAGCTTCTTTTGCAAGCTCCAAACTCTTAGCAGCGACCCTACCAAATACAGACGCCGAAAATGGATGATACCATATTGGCTCTTTCAAGCGAACAACACGCCCCCCTTCTTGATCAAGAAAAATAGGTGCATCCTGGTTATCAATAGAGTCTCTTAAAGCTTGAACTAAAGTTTTTACCTGCTCTTTATCTTTAATATTACGCGCAAATAAAATAAAACCCAACGGTTTTGCTTTAGCAAAAAACGACCGCTCATTATCAAGCAGAATATCTCCGCTCACACTAAAAATAACTGCCTTATGTTGCTGAAACTTCATTTTATTCTCGTTATTTCTAAGTCATTATAACATAAATCAATAAAAAATCCATAAAAGGAATTCTTAGTGAGCACTACCATTCCTACCAGCCGCACTACGTTCTACCGCTTTTCCACCAGCTTTAGCAGGAGAGCTATCAGGTTTTAATGCTCCACCGCCACTCATTCCAGGCAAAGAAGAAGCTACAAAACTGCCCAACCGCTGTTCCATATTAACATTCCGCCTTGCTGTGTTTCTGTGTATATCGACTTCCTTCTCGTCTGGCTTTAGATCTCTAGTAAAATCATCTCTAATACTTTTTTGATCCTTAGAAAGCTCAACACTAGCATTTTCTAGCTTTGCTAAATAAGCATTATAAACACGCCTTTTGGCTGAAATATTCCTGGGTTCTTTTGGCTGAGGATTCTTTTGATCTTCTAAAACTTCTTTTTCTAAATCAGCAAACTTCCAACCACCCCATTTACTAAACACACTTTTTTCTTTTATCTTATCATATTCTACTAGCGCCTCTGCTTGAGCTTGAGCTTTTGCCTCCTCTGCTTGGACTTCACTAGTATCAACAACATCCCAGCTATCAACACCACTTGCACCCTTCGCAGCACCTCCACCAACACCATCTTTTTTAGTCTGACTGCCGAGAGCTGCCTCTCGTGCTGCTTTACGCTGTAACCGATCTTTTTCTTTTGATATGCTCTCTTTTACTTCTGCTACTGCAACCATAGCTTTATAACAGCCCTCAAGAGCTTTCTGCGTACTCTCGTTACACCTTCCCTCTACAAATTCTTCTATCATAGGCATATCGTTATTTATTTGCCGACCAGAAAAAGTGTGTTCCCTAACTTTAACCTTTACATCATCAAGAGCTTTCCTATTATTACTTTCCGATCTCTGGACCTGAGATAAATTCTCTTGTTCGTTATTACACTTAGCCAAAGCACTTTTTGTATCTTGATATTTTGCATCGGCTTTCGGGCCCAGCTGCCTTAAAGCATTACGCATATCTTTGACAGTAGCTTGATCACCTTTTGCCTTTACACCCTGATAAACTTCATACTCCCTTGCTTCTATGTATGTTTGTACTTCCTCTTTAGATAAAACTGTGTTAAGCCTCTTAGTCTTTTTTTCTGTAGCCCATCGCTCCAACTCTAGATCATCAGCTCTGCTTAACACCTTATATTCTGGCTTCTGATGCAAAGTCTCGAGCTCTTGAGAATATCCCTTCTTGCGCAACGTGATGTAAGATTGAACCTCTTCAGAGTTCAATCTCATAGTTCTTTTACCAACCATTGGCCTATCTGCGTCTCGAAAAGCCCTTAGATCATCAAGCGAAGCCTTTTTTAGTACACCATATGATGTCCCACTGAACTCCGACAACTTTTTACGAGGTTCCAAAAAACATTCTTCGAATTTTTTAGATGCATCTTGAAAATTCTCTAATCGTGCTACAGAGTCTTGGTGTTTCTTATAATGCGCTCTATATTTATCGATAACATGATAATCTTTATTCACTACTGTAGCAATAGCACCATATGCCCGATTAAAGCCAAGTAGCGAAATCTGTGGCTGGGCTTTCTTTAAGTCAGCTTCTGCAGATTTTTGGTGATCTTCAAGCTCTGCTAACCTATCACTTGTAAGTACCACGCCGCCCCGAGAATCTTGAGACTCAATTCCCGATGCAGCCACTGTAGATGGCGCACCTGACGATACGCTACCAACTGAACTTCTTCTGGAACTACCACCGGATCCTGGCTTACTTGACATTTCTCTAACCTCAGATTTTATATATATTCATTTAGAGACTAAAGCATAGTCAGTTAAGAAACAGTTAAAACTAAGGATGTCTCAAAATTTTTATTTGGTATAAGGTTAGCGTTTTTGTACTTCGCTTTTTTTAGCCCTATCTGCCACCTTACCCGTACCAGCAGACGGGGAAGCCGCACCACCCTTTGCCTCTGGTTTTGAGGTTAGTTTCTCAACAAAAGAAGTAAACTTGTTAGGTTTAGATTTTTCTGCTGCAACAATAGCAGCCACTTCTTGCGTTTTTTTATCAAATGGCTCAATTACTTCTTTATTATATTTTGCCATTTCTGTAGTATATGCAACCTGCCTAGCTCCAAAAGAAACCGAAGATTCTGTAAAGCCTTGTTCAGGAAGTTGTGGCCCCGCTGCTTGCAAATATTTTTTATAAAGATTTCGTTTAGCAACAATATTCTTTGTAGTGTCTTTACTTTCTTCAACCTCTTTTTCAATCTCTGCAAAGTTCCATTTGCCTACAAATTTACTTTGTGGCCCCTGATTAAATTCTTTCACAAGATCAATCTGCGCTTTTACCTTTCGAGTCTCTTTTTCAAAAGGGTCTATCGTCTCCTCTTTGTATTTTTGACATGCAAGTTCCTTTTCTAATTTCGCAGGGTCATTATGACTGGGTTTTTGCGGACCGATTTCCCTCAAATAGTTTCTATGCAAATTTCTTTTAATAACGATATTTTTAGTACCTGGGTCAGAGGCTCGCACTTCTTGCTCTAACTTATCAAAAGTCCAAGTAGCCATAGAAATGGAATACTGCTCTTGATACTGCGCAACAGCTTCCTTTTGTGCATCCTGCTTTACCTTGTTCTTAGCTATAAATTTATCACGCGCCTTTTGCTTATACATAGCAAATTTAGTCGGAACCAGAGAACTGTATCCTACTGGATCACCGTTATTTTCAGGATCTTGCTCATAAGTAGTCATAACATCATTACTACAATTAATTACTCACTAGTTTTACAGTAACACTATTAAAAAAAGATTAATTCAGACACACTAATATTATTTTATAAAAAACTGCAATAATTACAGGAACTACCACGCAACTTTTATGCTAGTCTTGCAATCATTCTAGATCAGAAGAAGGCTTTATAACAAATTCTTGACACTTTAAATTATAGCCCTTTAAGAATTCAATAACTTCTCCGCATCTAAAGCTGCCATACAGCCTGTGCCTGCCGCAGTTACTGCTTGACGATATATTTTATCCTGGACATCGCCAGCAGCAAATACACCCTTAATATTTGTATTTGTAGTGCCAGGCTTCGTGACAATATATCCCTCTTTATCCATTTCTAACTGATCTTTGAACATATCCGTATTTGGCTTGTGACCAATCGCAATGAAAACACCATCAACTTTAACATCAGTTACTTTACCTGTTTTTGTATGTTTAATCTTTATACCTGTAACAGATAGTGGATCTTCATCGCCTGTAACCTCTTCTAACTCATGATCCCACTTCATTTCAATCTTTTTGTTTTTAAATAAACGCTCTTGCAATACCTTTTCTGCTCTTAAGCTGTCACGTCTATGAATTAACGTAACGGATTTTGCAATAGTACTTAAATATATAGCTTCTTCTACAGCAGTATTGCCACCACCAACAACAGCAACATCTTTATTGCGATAAAAAAAACCATCACAAGTAGCACAACCAGATACTCCATATCCTAAAAATTTCTTTTCAGATGCAAGACCTAAATATTTCGCCTGAGCACCCGTAGAAATTATTACGACATCAGCTGTATATGTTTTTTTTGAAGCAGAAATACATTTAAAAGGCTTGCTTTTAAAATCAACAGAAATGATATGATCATTAATTATCTCAGCACCTACATTCTTTGCCTGAGCTTCCATATCTTGCATTAATTGCGGGCCTTGCACTGCCTTAGCAAAACCAGGGAAGTTTTCAACATCAGTTGTGGTTGTTAACTGCCCACCTGGCTCATTACCAGTGACTATTACTGGCTTAAGAGAAGCTCTTGCAGCATAAATAGCCGCTGTGTAACCCGCTGGGCCAGAACCAATAATGAGAAGTTTTGTGTGCATAATGTAGTCTATAATTAGTTAAACAATATGCGTAATAGTAACGATATATATTTTAGATACAACAAATAACTGCTCTGCATTTATGAATTTGATTATACCAGGTATCATTGTTATGCCTTCATCAGTGTGCAGTAATCTCGTGCAATTCTGAAGGAGATCGTCGCACTCCACTACGCTACCGTTCACGATGACGTTGCCTTGTGCAAAGGTGTTAGATTCATATTCTGGCATTGCGATCATTCTTTAGAATTCGTGGCAATCTGAGTAAAATCATTACGCTCGACAATGTCTCGTTTATGATGACAGAAGTCACCACCTACAAGCTTTGCTCAGCCTGAATAATTTTTGTTACACCCTCAATCAATTTTTGTACTAACTCTGTCTCAGTAAAGCCTATCATTTCTTTGTTACAGATATCTAGTACATTCCCAGTAGCAGAAATGCCCTCGCCATCTTCACCTCGTATATTTAAATGATATTGAGTGCAAAGATACTTTAGCCTGCTTCTATGAACTATCAACTTAGGTAATTTTATCTTTACGCTTGCTCTCAAAGCAGTTCCTATGTTTATAGGACATGTTGAAAGAAAGCCTAGTGTTTTATGATGCATAACAAAATGTCCTTTTGACTCTAAAACACCTCTAAATGTTTCTGATAGTTTAGCAAAATTTTCAAACGCACCTCTAATATTAGCTCCGTTTTCTAACGCAGCAATACAACAATGATCTTCTTCATTGACCCAGCATGATATATGGCGGTTTTTACTTACATATACTCCCCTAGAATGCGGCCAATCTCTGCTACTACCAGAATTAAAAAGTATGGTTTTATCATCTAGATCTTGAAACAACATACCTTCTTTTCTTAACTTAGTTGCTAGCTCTAGCTCAATATCAGCTAAAGAGTGATATGTGCCTTTAAGCTCTCCTGTAAATTTTTTAAATACAGACTTGAGAATACTTTCAACTTTCTTCCTCTGCTTTTCATTTGTTCCTGCAGGCAAAGAAAAGCCTTTGATATTACGCGTAGCTCTAACGCGTGAAGATAATATATATTTGTTGGCATCAAGCTTGTTCAACTCCTTCAAATCTAACTTGTCTGGACTAATATCTGAGCGATGTATTTCTGTATGAGGGTCGATACCATGCCACCCTCTAATTACTGGATATAACAGCTCCTTAAACACATCATAACATTCCTCATCCCCTGCAGCCATGCCAATCGCTAAAAATGGCGCTTCAACACCAGCCTGTATTGCATTAGAAAATGTAAATCTTTTTGAAGTGATTTTATGCCTTAAGTCATCAAAGATTTTTGTTGTCAAACTGCGAGCCATAAAACTTTTATGACCAGATTCAATCTTTGGAAAATCAACATAAGTAAAATACTTAAAATCAACTGTATCTTTAGGGTCTTCAAGTGATATCCCACCATACTTCGACCTTAGCATTCTTAATACCATATTTACCCCCTAAACTTGGCACTAATCAGAACTTACAGTATATACCAAAAGACAACAATAAGAAGAAAAATATTACCCTTAATATAAGACTATAATCTACGGCCGCTTATACTGCCCCACCTTCGCAACTTTTTTGTAACACAACTAACTATACTACACACATAAAAAAGAGGAGGCGTATATCACCTCCCCTTTTAAAGCGAAACTATAATAACCCAAAAGCTTAGTAACCTTCTAAGTAATCTACAACTGCATGCCCTGCAAGACTTACAACGTCATCACATATAGTATATGCAGCTCCACCGCTAGTTAATGCACCAATACCTACAACAGCATATTCCCTTTCTCTAACAGGCATATCAGGATCATGTATTTTGAAACCATTTATAATCGCTGCAGACGCTACAAAAGCGCCAAACACGCACAGACCCCAAGCACCACCAGCAATTGTATTTCCTATTTTTTCATTCATTGTAGACACATGGCCCTCATAATTAATTAAATACACGATAATGCAAATGCATTATTTTGTAATTCCTCACCGTAGGTTTTAAGCGCCCTTAGAAGACATCTTTAAGAATTTTATAGCATCGTGATTAACAATATCACCACCAACACGCTTTGTCGCATAGAACTTCACAAATGGCTTTTCTGTAAATGGATCTCTTAACATTCTGATACCAGCACGATCAACAATTCTATAAGCAGTTTTAAAATCCGCAAATGCTACAGGTAAAGCTCCTTTGTCAACCAATGGCATATCAGGGCACTCCATAATTGGGGCACCTAATAAAGTATCGGGTGACTTTTCTGATAAACCAGGAGACCATAGATAATGACCTGTATTTGGACATTTTAATCCACGTAATAACTGCAGAGTATTACGATGCATTAGAAATGTGGCATTAGCAGCATATTCTGTAGGTAATGAATAATATAAATTCATTATGTCTTCTACTGAAATTCCTTTAGGGTCCAATGCAAAAATCTCCTTAGTACCATCATGAGAAGAGGAGCTAAACAAAAGACCCCTTGGTTTATTCTTGCCATCACCATAAAGGAAAGCATTATTTTCTACTGCAGAAAATTTATCAGCAACTTTCTCGCTAATCCACTTCTCAAGATCAATTCTTGAATCATCAATTAATCTCTGTGTTGCATGCGGCTGCGCATAGATTTCATGTACTCTGATAAATTTTTTACCAAAAGTTGGTGACTTTGTTTCTTTACGAATCTCTGCTTCTGTAACCCATCCAGCATCAGTAGTGTCTGTATCCTCTAAAATATCAAGCACATCTGAGGAGATTGATTCAACAGATGCTAACTTCCTCATAGAGGAGCTTGCCGCTATCCTGCTCACTATCCTTTGCGAGATCTGCTTTTCTACTAAAAACCCTCCATCCGCGTCATTCCCCGCAGACAAAGACTTAGTCTCTAGATCTAATAACCTACTTTCACTGCCTTTCTTTAAATATTGCATAAAAGCAGCTTTATGCTCACTGTCATCTTTTGCAAAAGATGACGTACTCCTACCAGGCCTTCTAAGAGACGTTTCAACTCCATCCAAACGAGACTTATACTCATCTAATGACCGATTAATGCGCGATAACTTTTGCTCAGTTAAAGGATCTGAACTCCCCTTATTCTCTACCTGCTTGAGCCTCTCATCATTTGCTGACTTGAAATGCTCCCAAGTTCTAGACATATTTTCTACCTTTGTTGCAAGTTGCGATATTTGCATATATAAATTCCTACTATTAAAGTTAAACAACAGCTGTAATACAGCTTTGATTGTTTGCAGGAAACGTAACTAAACTTATTTCCCACAAATCAATTTCTTCAAGAACACGGGCATTGCGATCATAGTCCATATAATGTTTAACTGGGTTATAGCCTATGCTCAAATTACAAACGACTTCCGATTTAACCAGGTTATAGCTCTCTAACCCCTTTAATGCAGAGGTTAAGATATTAGCCCTTATGTATAAGCCATAATCATCCTCAATCATTGATTCTATATTCCCTATTGGATGCTCAGCCTGATGCTGCCACAATATAGGTATTTGCAAGCCATTATTAAAACGTTCTATCACTTTACTAAAAGCACCTCTCTGAACAACATCCATATGGTTATCCACAACATCAAATACGCTGGCATAACCACTGATTGATTGAGAAGTATCAGAGAAATTTTTTGTTAAATAATAATCTCTAAATAATATTACCTCTTCCGAGGAATGTTTTATTCCCTTCATTTTTTACTATCCTGTATAAATTAAAAACTAAAAATAGATGCTAACCATGCAGTAGCATCACATAAAAACTAAGACTTTGTTGTAAGTCCCAAAGCAGAACGCTTTTCGTCAACCGTCATAAAACTTGTATTATTAATACGTTGCCAAATACGATCCTGTTTTAAAGATAACGCGCTAATATTATTCGAGTTATAAGATAGACGAATTTCATTGCCAAACAAATGTACAAACCAATTATTTAACGAGTCTACTGTGCAATCTATTAACGGTAAAACGGTCTCTTCCCAAAAAGCTAACCTTGCTTCCTGCATATTATTGTATGTGCTATCGCCTTTAATCCCCAATAGCTGAGGGGGTATACCAAAAGCCAAAGCTATTTCTCGTGAAGCCGTATTTTTTGTTTCAACAAAGTCCATATCCTTAGGACTGTACCCCATCTCTTTCCACTCCAAACCACCTTCTAACACTAGAGGACGTCCGGCATTGCCACTACCCATAAATTTACCCTCTATCTGATCTACCAGTCTTTTAAACTGTTCATCTGTAAGATAACCCGGTGTGTTGTTATGAGATTTAACAATCATCGCTCCTGTAGGACGTGCACCATTTTGTAACAATGACTTATTCCACGCAGAAGCCTGGTTGTGAATATCTATGCTATAAGAAGCAGACTCTACCTGCGATAACCCCACCCAATCATCAGAGGGATTAAAGTTTTTCAAATGCAAAACATCACTATAACCTGTAACCTGATCAACTGGATAATTTATCTCACGTTCATCTACTGTATATATATATATATATTTTTGGAATATTACCTTTGCCAGGTACAACCTCTACTCTATCAGGCCTTAGTAAATGCAATTCCTTTACCATGCCACCACTATTACGGACAGCTAAAATATATGCATTCCCACTAGTAAGCTTATATGCATACAGAGCTTCAAAAAACTCTGCACCTCCCTGCATTGAATTAGGATGATGTAGTAAGTCGAGCATCGCATGTTCTGCAATAAGTTGCGCCGAACCTCTTTTAGAAAGACACCAATCCACACTTGCTGCTGATCTTGATACTAAAGAAATGCAACGATTTGCCACGACATTCTTTTTATAAGCCTCGCTAACAAACTGACTATATCCCTTGTTACTCCAATTTGCGCTACCAACATCATACAAGTAGGAAGTGTTGCTATCGCCTTGAAAATCTTGTTTAAAAAATTTGCAATAAAGATTATTGACTGCATGCTTTAAATTCATGAGTACCGTATATTTGAAATTGTCTGAAAAAAATAGAAAAATGGGTATAAGAACCACTATTTTGAAACAACCTATCACAAAAAGGTTAACATGTCAAGAAAAATTTAATTATTTGTTATTTTATACATTCGCCTAATATTTCTTTATGTCTGACGCTTTTTTTTAAAGCCTTTATGAACATAAAATAAAAATTAGCTAGACTTTAAAATTTTATATGGCAAGATAGTAACAGTTTAACTAAGATAAAGAACTTATGGGTGTATCTATAACGCAATTATTGGTTATTCTATTAGTGGTGCTAATATTATTTGGTGCAGGAAAACTTCCAAAAGTCATGGGAGACCTAGGCAAAGGAGCAAAAAACTTCCGCGATGCATTAAAAAATAAACAGGACGTTGCTATAGAAGATGACAGTAAAGAAAACAAAGATTAAAAACATAAAATCATCTGAAGAAAGTAAAGTTTGCTTCATTTCTTCTTTGAAAGAAATGCTAGCAAAAGAAAAAAGCAGCACTTTGACAATAGGCAAGGTGTTAGCGCATCTCAAAGACGAAGGTTTGATTTTTTTAATTGCAGTAATTTCTTTACCAACATCTCTACCTATACCCACTCCCCCAGGATTTACTACGCTATTTGGCATACCTCTATGCCTACTAACCATACAAATGATATACAGGCTAAATGCTCCATGGTTACCTGACTTTATTGCAAAAAAAGAAATCAAAGTCTCAACATTTCAAGCATTTGTTGCAAAGGCAGAGCCACTATTTAATAAACTAACATACTTTATTAAACCAAATAGACACCAAAGCCTTGCTACAAAATCCACAGAGAGATTAGTAGGTTTATTAGCATTTCTTTGCTCCGTTTCGATTGCACTACCAATTTTATTTGGTAATTTTGTGCCCAGCCTTGGAATCTCAGTAATGGCCCTTGGCTTACTTTACAAAGATGGCCTAATCACTTTAATCGGAATGGTTATAAGTGTTGTAGGACTTTTAATTGCGACCGCTGTCGTGTTTTTTATCGCCTTTCT
>JACKZZ010005298.1_pt1 | contig 17792 bp, 18 predicted proteins | sample 8027871 | NCBI WGS metagenome assembly JACKZZ01 (sample SAMN15724774, study PRJNA655200) | protist metagenome | isolation source: fluorescence activated cell sorting (FACS) single amplified genomes of... | place: USA: West Boothbay Harbor, Gulf of Maine | collected 2000-07-19
GGCCTTATATTATTGAATCTTCATCGGCTATTCATAAAAACACCATGCCACTACGGGCAATAGATATTTCATGTTAAATAGCCTCAGATTCTTCTAGTTTTAGTATAAAATAAATAAAATAAACTAACCTATCCATATGAAAATAATAGACCGGTCGGATAAAGTCCGGCCGGCCTAGGCTCATTTCGACCGGCCGGTAAATCCGGCCGGCCGACCTTCCCAAATCCACTCTGTGCGACTAAAAGAATGGTAAGAAAATCGCTTTGGGATGCCTCAAAATAGATTTGCACAAAGGTTCCAAGTGCAAGACAACATTTCTCAACATCAGAGCCCGCCCACTCTGAATATAATGTCTCCCCGATGTCGCTGCCGCCCAGCGACCCAACCTCAAAATATCTTCCAAAGGTGTACCTTTTAAATCTTCTTCTGTTGCCCTACCATGGCGCAACGAATGAAAAGAAAATTTACCTTTGATGTTCAAGTCCTTCAGGGCTTCGTTGAAGCGTTTCCTCAAGGTATCCGCCTTTTTTCCATACAGTTTATCTGTCCTTTTCTTCCCTACCAACTTTCTCTTTAAGACCACCGCAATCCACTCCTGAAACAAGACCGCCGACTGTTCTTTTCCTGTTTTGGCCTTTCCAATTCTAAGTAAAACACTTCCTTTGAAACCACCCCCGAACATACTATCTGACCCAAAACCAACATCACCAATTTCCAACCCAACTGCCTCTGAAATCCGCAAAAAACCCTCAAAAGAAACCAAAACCATCAACGCCTCCGAAACATGTCCCTTCTCCGCCAAATGATACGCCACCAAGTACGCCAACCCCCTACTCATCGGGGGATACGCTACCGAAGGGGAAATCTTGTCAAACCCCTTCACAGCCTTTTCCGACAGTGGCAACCTACCCTTGAAACCAGGGTTGTACAACTTTACCCCACACAGCGTGAAAGCCGCGACACCTTTTCCCCTGCCATTGTTTTCCATAAAGATTTCCAATATATAATCATATAGTACCAGGTCCAGCTGCTCTACTGTAGAGACTTCTGCTCCAGACGCCCAAGTGTACTCTAGAAGGAAGAAATATTCCTTTCTGTAACGGACCAACGTTTTCTCCCCTACGCACGCTTCCAGCAGAAACCACCTCGAACTCGCACCCGAGCCTTTTGGCACGGCCATACACCCAAGACGTTCCATTCTGTTGCCACAAATAAACTCAAGAGAGAATGCTCATGCCAGTGAGTGGGAAACAACTCAAAAAAGAGGGCAAATGCTGCTCAAGAGACACAAACGCACACACAAGACACACTAGCACATCCTAGAGGGCTCATCAGCCGGATTGCACTTCGACGGCACCCAAACCACCAAGGGCCTAGCCCCGCATGCTAAACACAACGCTGCAATTTTTCGAATGGAAACAAGCAGCCTGAAGCTAGAGCAGCGCCCTTTATTCATAGCAGCCACCACTGGGGCATTGTCCCCAAAGACCAAAAACCTCTGACCAGTCCCACAACGTTTTATAGCCCGCTTGACAGCAGTAAGCAACGCTGCAGCCTCCAGCTTATCAATGTCATCCTTATGCTTAAATCTGCTGGACACAACATGTTGCCAGGACAAAGATTTAACAAACGCTCCTACCTCCTCCAACTGAACACGGTGCTCAGGCACGGAAGGAGACTTTTTCCAAAGAGGCAAGAAGGACTGAACTTCACCCCGCGGCAACAGGAGCTCACTGACTCCTTGACCTTCCAATGATGCATCAAACGCTGAAACCCCCTCCGACCAGTCTTGGGCCCAGGAAACTGACAATAAGGGGGCCAACCCGCACGCCAGCAACAAGTCCTTTTGCACCGACGGCCACAAGTTCCTCACATTGTTTTCTGCAGATTTAATAAAACCATACACAGCAGAGAAAACAGAAAAACCCAGTCTATTGCACAATAAAAACCAAGACCACTTGCCTACAATTCTTTCAAGCTGCCGCCCTGAGGCTTTGCCTTCTTGTAGAACCTGTTGAGTCAACAAAACAAGGCCCCTTAACTCTTGTGGAGCCGGGCCCAGTTTCGCCTTTGCTCCTTCAACCTGAAGACCTAATAGCTTCAGGGGCGCCTTGGTAGGCGGAACACACTTAGAAGCTTTGCAGGACAACCCTGCTTTATCCAACGCCGAGAGAGAGGCCTGATACATGGCAATTGCCTCCCCCTTGTACGGGGAGAAACCAAAACCATCATCAATATACATGCCATACCTCGTCCTTTCCACACTTCTATCATTGTCTAAACACACCCTGTCCGAATCGCGTAGGCCAGCCCTGCGCAAGACCTCTTCGTGCACGCTTTGAGCCAAAAAAGGCGCGTGCGAAAAACCCATGGGGAGGGTCGTGAGGGCAGGAAAAACCAAACCTTCACCCAAACCAAAAAGACGTGCCGGGAGAGGCTTCAAGCAGAAATACTTGTGCATCCACTGAGGGGTCCTAATGCGGTGAAAGAACGCACGCACATCGTATTTGTACACAAACAAATCCTTACTTGTTGTGTGCAACTGAGCGAGCAAATCAGGGCCTGGCAACGAGAGCTTCTCTGGCTCTTCGAAGTAAGTATTGCCCGGCACCAAGTTTGCGATGAACCTCAAAGCGCCTGAATCACTCTTTTCCACCCCAAAAACGCCATTAACACATTTCGCTTTCTTTAAGAAGCGTACCATGTTTAACCGCAGGAGAAGGCGAACAATGGCCACGTAATCCTCGTCGCTCTCGACCATAGAGCTGACCTTAGGAACGACGGACGGGACTGCGCCAGTGACCACGTTCTCCTCCCTGCTATACTTGACGCGAAGCTTCTCCGGCAAAAGGGACAATAAATCTGCCGTAGCCGCCACGTCAGGCAGGTCTACATTATCAGCCTTTAGAAACTTGGCATCAGTCTTTACACCCTGTGAACTATACAAATACAAATTAGCTTTAGAGGAAAAAGGCACCGAGGATGAATCCTTCGGGCTCGGGGGCGTGCAGGCATGTTGCCCACATCCAGAATAGGAACCACACCCCCGAACATATGAGCTAGCAGAAGACCACAAGTGCTCACGCATGCCAGATAAAACAGTTGCTTTACTAGAAGAATTTTTTGAAGTAGGGACAACCTGTGCTGGGGACACCAGCTTTGCGCCCAGCTTAGAAAACTGGGTTGGATCAGCCATCGCGTTGACAGCTAGACGGGCTTGCTCGGCCACATCCGCTATTGCGCGCAGACGCCTCTTTTCCGCTGTCCCTTTGCGGCGCATACCTGCTAGCCCAAAAGGGCCTGGAACCACAGGTAGCTGCCCTGCCGGCTTAAAAGCGGCCACGCCCCCGGCCACGGCCTCGGGGCGCTCCTCCAAAACCACCTCGGTTGCCGAAGCCACCTTGGTACTGAGAGTAGCCGTAGCCATTTTGGCCATTGCCTTGGGGGGGACCCCCTTGGAAGCCCTGGCGCATCCAGCCTTGGCGCACATCCCACGGGTGCCTGCCATGGGGGGACGCAGCAAACGAATTGTTGTTGCGATTGCGCTTACCATTTGGCGTCTTGGGGTCACCCTTGGCAGACGAGAGGCGCTTGGCGTCAAGAAGGATTTTGGCCAGGTCAGCGTTCTCCAACAACTGACCCGACGTAGGGAGCAGAGCCTCCATGATATTCCAGTTGGACCTGAGGTCACTGTAAAAGACACCGACCAAGCGACGGTTGAGGATCTCCATCCCGTCATCACGACGCCCTTCCTTGAACGCATCAATGGCCATGGCCAGGGACACCATCTCCGCGGTACTCCTTGCGGTAATCTTGTTCTCCCTGATGTGGGACCTGATCTGCTGCTCCGTGGCGCCCTGCGTCCGCTGGACCATCGCAGCACCCACGGAGTCCCTCGTAGACATGCCCTTGGACCTGGACGCTGCCTTGAACATCTCCTGGATGTCGGGGACTTGAGTAAGGTTGGCCGCCCCGGCGGACGGCCCACCCGGAAGACCGGCCAGATTTGCGGCGTACTTCTGCTGGAACACAGCCGCCAACTCCTCTGCAGACATAGCTGGCGGGCCGGTGGGGTTGGACTCCAGGCTCTCCACCTTCTGCCCGAGGGTGGCCACCTGGGACGCCATTTGCTGCATAAGGCCCATCATCGCAGTGAAGTCGGGTCCACTTCCCGAAGGGGTGGACCGCCCAGAGCCACCAGACGTAGAGCCAGTCTCTGCATCCCCTTTTGGAGGAGGGGCAGCCCCGACGTTCACGGGGGCCACAGGGATCGAGACCCGCTTAGGATTGGCGGGGCTCCCAAAGACGCTCGCAGCCTGCTTGCCGAGCGCCGCGGCGCCAGAGAAGGACTCGCCGTACGCCGCTAGCGGCCGTTTCACCGGTTTCCCCTTGTCCAGGAGGGCCATCTTTTGAACGTTTTCAGGAGACATCATCGTAGCAATCGTAGTAAGTGTAGAGGTCGTAAAATTTTACGGCTATAAGCCAACAGTAACTCGTACCGATAAATTCGAAATTTGGCTACCCCAATTCCCAGAAATATCTACCACTAACTACCTGACTGACTCGGCCAAATATGACTGGCCTTATATTATTGAATCTTCATCGGCTATTCATAAAAACACCATGCCACTACGGGCAATAGATAATACATGTATTTTGTAAAGCAGGATAATGACGGGGGGAGTGTAGGGATGGAATAGATTAGGAACTATTGGCCTCCGGCGGCCCTGCCGGGGGCGTCTGCGACGCTTGATCAAAAAGCAGACCTAGGCAGGTGAACTCTGCATGTTCGGCGGGCCTGTCAACAGGACAGCAGCAGTCACTTTTGCAAGGGTGCCTCCGGGCCAGCTAATTAATTACAGTGCGGCCAGACATAGACTTCATAGTACTACCCTTCATAGTACTGACTTTTTCTCCAAGCTGGTTCCTCGTGAATGTTTTTCAGTGGTGGGAGGGCGCGGCCAATGCCTTGGCGGGACCGAGGAGCGCTCGATGGCCGTGGGCGCACTCGGACCATGTCCACACTGTCCATGCTATTACTGTGATCAGAGTCTTTTCCGAAAGTACGATGTGTTTTGTGCTCGGTATCTTCCAAAAGCCCATCATCATCTGCATCCGACCAACCTTTTTCGCTGCCTAATTCATCAGATGAGGAAGATTCTTGATGCTCTTTTTCGGGTTCCCCAAGCACTCTTGCGCCACCAAACGAAGTCTTCGCCGTCATTTCAATGGCTCGGAGGCTTCGTGGGGTGGCTGAACCAGCCTCACCCCTGCGGGGCGTCACCCACGAGTCTTCTTTGATCGGGGTTTGTGGCCTCACGTTGAGGATAGTTGCAGCGCGAAGAGCTTTCGAACGCAAAGTTGTCCGCGTCTTGATGTTCGCAGCAGGTTTCTTGTAAAAGTTTTCTTGCTCTGTAAAGTCGAGATCGTACTTTTTCTTGTTTCTTTTGTGAATTTTTCGCTTCCTGATCTTATAAGCCAGAAAATAAACACTTGCAATGAAAGTAAGCCCGCCAAGAGTGCCTATTTAAAAAAAAAACGAATTTCAATAAGCAGATAATTTTGCAAGTCGTTGTTTCAACCTGTTACAGCTTCAGTGGTGTAGTCAGGCACGATTACAAAAACGGTGGGATTTGCTGTGGGGCTCCAAGTAGGATTTGGAGTGTCAGGAGGGCGGGTTCTCCACCACTCTGCAGTGGTGTTAATAAAGGAGGACATTTCTTCTCCAATATTCAACACGTTCACGGTAGACAAGAAGTTGAACTCGAAGCAGCTGGGTCCACTGCCAAGAGCGCATGGCTCGTAAAGTCCATAATCATACCCGAAAGCCCCCAAATTCTCAAGTTTTATTTTGAGTTCCAACAAGAATCGCACGTCTTCAGATGCGTCGAAAATGGGAACACCGCTGTTGGGATTGAATATTTCGATATCAACGCCTGTCGTGGCTCCCGAGACTGGAAGCGGTTCTTCAACATACAGAATCGACGACTCTGCTATTTCGAAGTTGATTGCCAATGCAGCCAATAATGGTACTCCATCAAATACCATGAAAGGTCCATGAGGTTGTTTTGCCAAACCTTTGATTACTAGCTTGGGTTTTGTCCGAATTTCCTATATTTTGAACAAAACGTTTTCAGAGGAACTTGAAAAGCTTGCACATTGTAAGGTATTACCACAAAGTCCCCAGACTCGCAAGGCAAAGTCACGCGGAGGCTAAGCCCAGCTTGCTCTTCCGTGGCTAGACTGAAGAAGGCAGGGTATGGAGGAATAACATCTTGGTATGTAATGTCCTTTTTATCGCCTGAAAGAATATTTAAGATTTTGAACAATCCTGCTTATTTTTCCATCAGGCATCACCTTGGTGCCAAATTTCCACTGTTGTTGTGAGTCCATCAATGTAAACCCTCACGGTAACTGTCTCTGATGGAGGGCAGTAACGCAGTGCAAGTTTTAAATTCCTTGGTGTTTTGACGGGAAATAAAATCTCCAGGTCGCCCCCAGTCTCAACTAAAGGCCAAAATCGAGGCTCGCGAAGAAATCCTGGGTCCCAGCCGGAGCTCATATCTGGAAACTCTAACTCTGGTTCCTGTCAATTGCGCAGAATTGTATCAGAATCAAATGGCAAACATCAGCGATTTCAATTTCTTACGGTTAAGTATCGATCTGGAGGTTGATTGATGAACACATCGAAGATTCCATCCCATCTCAAAGTGACTGGGGCCAGGTGGCGATCACGCCCGTTTTCGTCGCCACTTTCAATGACCAGCTGGCCCCAGGATTTTGCAGAGCTGGGACTTCTGCAAAGGTTTGCATTCCATTCCTACATACAACAAATGGGCAGGTCAGCACAAATCGCCAGAATTGATCAGGCGATCCACAGGTGACCTGAACAGGGGTACAGGCATCGACTGGAGCGATACTCAGAGTAACTTCTGCGCCCTTGTCTCCAGCTCCCGAAAATAAAAGTGGGAGAAGAACGCCCCTTCCTGGCAGGCCTTGAGCACCCAAAGCATCCGGGGGGTCAAGGCTACGAGGTAAGAGAGATTCGTCCAAGTCCGATATCAAGATTTGGTTTTGCCCTTCACATGCCATGTGATCTTTACGAGTCATTATTTCAGTGTCTCTCGTTCCACACGTGTGCTCGTTGACAAAATCAGCATTAGGTGGGTGAAGATGAAACCGGGCCTCGACGGGCGTGTTTGACCAATCAACATTAGAAAAAAACATTGGCACGGCGTGGTCGAGGGTAAAAGGATTTGAAGCAATGGCGCGGCAACCAAGAGGCTTGCATAGTCCCGGTACGGAAGAACTCATATTTCTGTGCCCCGGAACGGAAGAGCTCATATTTCTGTGCAAGAAGTTGGCAAATGTGACTCCTGAGACATGCAAGGCACCATACAAGCCTGGAATCCATTCATTCGTGGAATGGCGAAAAAGAGGAGTATGCAACGGCTTCGTCGTAGCAAAGTCGGTTCGAGAAAAGCTGGGTGATCGTGCACCATCAATAATTTCTCCTGTCATGAGCCCAAAGCAGTCGGCTGGCATGGCAGCGACATTTGCTTTATCCAGATCCCCAGAAATGAAGCTTGTGGCTCCTCGTTCGATGCACTCTGGTGAAGGGTTACGTCGGGTAACACATTGAATAGAGTTGCAATCTACAAAAACAAAGTTATGAAATGAAGCACAATCCACAAGCCAAAAGGGAACGTACCAACTCTTTCTGCGAATGCGGCTTTGGGCTCATCAAGAGCTCTTGCAAAAGTAGCATTGGAAGAGAGCTCCAGCGCTCTTCCACTGAGAAGTGAATCCATGAACTCCATTCGATGGTCGTATCCTGTTTCTTCGCTCCTGGAAGCCCATATGAAAAGTTTCGGGGTGTATAAAACGGGGTGCATAAAACCATGCACATTTGATATTTCAAGTTCAGCCAACTGACTGAGCCGCACTACCCACGCTCCGCAAAACAAAACGGACAAATACAGATAAAGTCCCGACAAAAACGTACCACATGCTGATTCCAACGTAATTGTCAGTCAGCGCAAGCCGCTGTGCCCGGACAGACGCCGCACCGCTTGTGAATACTCCAATAGCGCTATTTTTCCAAGCCTGGAAATCGGTTATCTGCTGGCAAGTTGCGCCACTTTGTGCTGCCTGAGACCAAACTCCTGTGATGCAGGAATGCGCCATGTTCCCTGTAAAATTAGCTGCCTCTGAGTCGCAATCTTCCATCACTGCGCACCAACCAACATCATCAGATCCAGCGACAACATTGTCCCTGCGCATTCAATATAAAGTTGACTAAAGTTACCCATGTGTGTCACTGCCTGAAAGAAACTACCTGATTCGGTTTCCTTGGCTCAAGACACGAATCGCACAAACGTGCCACGGGTCTTCACTGACGTAGCTGGCAATCTCGCGAAACTGGGTCACTAAGTTTCGTTCGAGCACATTAAACGTCGATTCAGCTGATAAGTCCATGCCAGCTCCCCCAAAGAAATCATAGAACACATTATCAGTCAGTTGCTGGTGCCTAAAAGAAACAAATACAAATGTGTATTGCTGCTGGGCGTGGAATGACGTTGAGAATCCATACCGGGAGTTTTTGAGAACTATAGCCTCGTTGGCTAAGGCGTGAAAGCTGCATTTTACTACTTTCGATAAGACTGTAATTGTTTCGAAGGTAATTGCCGACGTCCTGGATTGGTTGAAGATCTCGAAAGCCCGGCTTGGAATGTGGCTGCTTGTGTAATTGGGAGCATTTGTTGAATTTTGCTGCATTGTGTCGTTGAAAAACTTCGAGCTCTGTCCAAAGTAATCGAAGTGAGGGTGGGCTATGCCACAGGTAGTGAATTCTACGCCGCGCAAAGCTCCAGTTGCTGAAAGTTGTCCTATGCGGCCAAAAATAACTCTACCCCCGAAACGCCTGTCGACCCCACGAATTTTAATTTTGCGAGATAAAATCCCAATCGCTGCACGAGTTTCCATGCTGTAGCTGCCAACAATAGTCCGCTTGCTGTTGTGAATGTAGTCCATTTCGCTTTCTAGAGAAACACAGTTTGCCGACACCTGAAAAAGAAGAGAAAATGAATCCATGAAAAGGTGCATTTACGAGGGTAAACATTACGTCGCTTATAACAGCAGTTTCAGTTTGAGACGGATCAAATTCCGTGGAGGTGATCACAACCGTATCTCCTGGTTGCCATGGAACGGAGCCCGAACCAACGTCGTCGTCTAGAAATAGAGAAGACTGGTTGGAACCGGAAGTTAGGCGAGTCCACACGACAGAAGGCTCAGCTCCATATAGTTCTAGAACGCCAAAGTTAGCAATGACAGCGCTCCCCAAATCCCAAGTTTCCTCTGACGATGATCCGACGTTTTCAACAATCAAAGATTCGAGTCCATTGTGTAAAACAATATCGACTTTCATGGGATGCGGAGAACCCTCGGAGCCAGCTACAAGAGAACCTCCAAAAATATGAATTCGAAATGCATGTAATTCAGTGTTCTGGGAATCACTAAACTGAACTCTGCCCTCAATTTGAAGCAGGGACAAAATTGGGGTTGCCGGAACGTCAACAATAACTGTCAAACCTTTTGGGACAACGAGCTCATCCCCATCCTCAGGAACAGTCAAACCAACGCCGGTCCAATCAGATTCAGTCGACCAATAAATAGTTGCAGAAGGAGATATAGGTGCGGAATATATGGGACAAGCAAATTCAAGAGAACAAGGAAGTGTTGTGAATTCAACAACATCCTGCTCGTATCGGTCGGGCGCTGCAAGAAACTGCAGGGTTCTACCAGTCCCTGCTACTGAGTACAGGCGAGTTGGAAAGACAGCTGGTACAAGCGAAACGTCAAAGCCGCCCGTTGTCTTGAACACGGGCTCGTGAGCTATTCCAACTGAAAGAGCATGAGCGGTCCGACCACTTGTTTGAGACACATGGCCAAATATAGTTCGTCGGCGATTCAAAGCAGAAGCTCCGGCAACTTGCGAACCAAGCTGAAATTTTATCAACAAGCCTGAAGCTGGCAAAGCAGTTCTATTCTCAAGCCACAGAGATACTCGATCCCAGGCTACAGTGTTTTCACTTTGCTTGAGAGTAAGGTCTGCATAACTATCGGGGGAGCCAGAGCCGACCCAAAACGTCCATCCTCTAGCCCAGGGTCGGGAACTCGACTTTGTTGATGGCACTACTGAAGTTCCAAAGGCAGTGGTAATCTCCAGAGTACTTGCAACTACAGAGCTGGGGTGCGGTTCAAGAATAGTAACCCGGTGCAACTTGACGTTGGAGGGGCATATAAGCGCAGACGGCACGTTAGCTATGGTGACGAATGCATCGCCCAAATCTGGAGTGGAACATGTATCAGCAGCCAAATGGAGCCTTTCTGATGAAAGCAACACGCTGTCCGTCGAGCCTGTGAGAGACCCGTCGATATCGTAGATGGCATCGTTCGCATTGATCCCCCATCGAACCAAATTGGTTGTTGTCTCAAAAACCAGATTTTGAACATTTCCAAGAGAGACGCCAGGTTCATCGGCGCCGTCTATATGGCACATGTGGCATGTGCCAATGGCATACTCTTCCGAGTCAGAGAAATGAGCAAACGTAACACCATCCAATAGCCAACCGTCTGAAGAAGGCGCAGAAAACCCATGGATGCACGCGCCAGAATCGCACAAGATCGCTTGGTTCCCGTTTGTGTTCTCAGACCGAGCAACAACCAGAACATCCCGAAATGTCAGCATACATGAGCTTGATGCAGATAAATCAACGGAAGCAACAGCAATCCCATTTCTTCTGCTGTCGAGGCTTACCACACCATCAAGTATAACAGAGCAACGAATCAATCCAATGTCTATACCTGCTCCCAATGTTTTCCAGGTTTTCGTGTCGTGGATAGTGCTTTCAGCAGCATCTACTTCAGTCGACGAAGTTAACTGTTCAGTTCCACATTCGTCCTGTCGTGGCAAGTAGAAAGGAAAAATCCAAAATCCAACGCTAGTGGAGTGGGCTGAATTGTTCCGAATATCGCCGATGATTCGGTCTGAAGGGCACTTATTGAGAGAGAACGCCTTGTTTCGGGGAAATTGTGGAAATGCAAGCCAGACGCCACTTGTAAGACTGCCGGCTGCAGCATTTCCCGTCAAAGAATTCTGAGGAGAGGAAATGAAAAAAGAAGAAGCTAAAGAGCTATGCCAAGAATCTGCCGAGCCAGTTGGGTAAACTGACGCAGAAAGGCACTCATGAATAACATTGCGTTCTTCGTCTCCATTGGGTAGCATAAACGCATGCCCATCAACATCATACACGACAACACCTGAGGCTCGGAAACCTTGAACACCCGTCAGGACAATTCCATTTTGCCATGCTTGTCTCACAGTGACATCTTGCAGAAAGGATCCCCGCTGCTGAACGTCACGATCGTCCAGTACGTGAAGTGGGTATGCTAATGAAACACCTTGTTGGCCACAGCGAACGATTTCGACATTGGAAAGCATAATGACGTTTTCGCTAATTTGCCTATAGTCGATGTTTGATCCATCAACAACAATGGAAACACCGTACTTGGAAGTTGTGGACGCTTCATCGCCTTGGATCACAACATTCCGAGTTAAGACGGCAACTTCTGCTTGGATAGCAATGGGTAGATTCCAGTCACCAGTCGCAGAATCCGCAAAGTGCTCGAATTGGAGAGGAGCATCCAGTGTCAACTCACCTGTGACAGAATTAATTGATTCGATTTTGCGAGTTTCTGTTTCGTCTTGATCAAATCCGGTGGCCACTATTAATATTTGGTCTCCAACTTGCCACGACAACACATCGGAGTGATCAACAATCACAGAAGACGAACCGGCTGATGCTGTACTTGCAAGATGGGCCCACGATGGCAAATGAGGAGCTCCATGAAGATTCAGTTTCCCTCCATTCCGTACTTCGATTCCTTTTGAATGAATCGAGCCTCCGTGAGGGGTTGGATCGCCACGGGAACCTACCGCGGTAAAAGTTGCGTGACTGGTGAAGGGACTTTGCTTTGTACCGACTCGTAGCTCCCCGCCATCGATCAAAATATGGGCAAATTTGAATTCCCTGTCAGATCCATCTTGAAATAAGAGCAAACCCTGGATGTTGACTCCAGACAGGACGGGAGGCGACACATCTAAGAGCACTGCAATCCCTCGTGGTATTACAATTGAATCTCCTAGATCAGGTAATACCCCAGCACGCAAAGTCCAACTTAAAGGTGAACTCCAAGCGTCCATATAACTAAATAAAAATCAAGCTCAAAATCAGGGCAGATTATGAAAAGAGTAGTTACATGAATGGTTCGCTTTGTAGTATAGCGAGTCCTCTGCCTTGAACGCTCATCTCAAACCCGAGGCGCATGGATTCAGATACAAACGATCGCTTGCCAGTAATGCATTTTATCTGAGTGCTCGAGCCACCCGTTTGCAAAACGCATGGGATTTCATCAATAGATATGATGACAGTACCTGCGTGACCCAAAAAAATACAACCCAATACAAATTTGTTTATCAAAACAAATGTCAACCATCAAACCCAGTGCCATCAACTGTGATCAAAGTTCCGCCTAATGCAGTTCCAAATGCTGGAGACACATTCGTTATTGTGGGTGCAAAACTAGGGTCAAAGGTCACGACATCGGAATCTTCACTAGCCGTGCCAACAGCGACATTAAGTCGGACACTCGAAGAAGACACTGTCGCTTGATCACTCTGGACTGCATGTCCTTTGAATACGATTTCGCGCACTTTCAAGGTGTCGGCTGCGGTGCGATACCTCAAAAACCGGTAAGATGTCGCAGCATCTTCTGAAGACAAGGGCCCTGTTGTACTGAGCACGATCTCATTCACACCAATGTCTAGTCCTCTTACAGACTTGAGGACTGTGTACTGCCTATCATCTTCATTTATCGCTGTGTCATCATTGCTTCCTTCAATCACACCACCCGAACGATCTTCTTCACTTTCAAGGGGGTGAATAAATACTGATCGGATGACGGCCCCCAGGCCTGTTCCCATATCAATTCCAAGTGTACAATTTCCATCGACCTGTGCGCACGAATGAAACGTACTCGCAAGCCCATCGAAAGCAAGCTCAGCTCCGCTATCGACTGGATTCGAAGTCACATCTTGGTAGCTTAAAACTCCAGGTCGAAGGTTGGGGAATATATCCCACAAGCTGGTAGTCACAAACTTTGGAAGTTTCACAACAAGTTCAGTTACACTGGTGGATAACACTGTCAATGGGGTGGGGGAAGTTGAAAAGGTGGCCGTGACAAAAGAAGTCTCCTGAGGAAACCCTTGGCCAATGATAGTCAAGGTGGCTTCGCTCTGCGGCGCCACACTTAATGGAGACACCGAGGAAATTACCAGCAACGCTTCAAACGTTTGTCCAGTGGCTGAAGAAGACCAAACGGCGTTGCCTTTGCCAGAAGAAAACACTTCAATCGAGTTTTGTCCAGCAGGGACGTTGCCGAGTTCGCACTGGATTTCATCCGTGGTCGCTGATGTTATTGTGCACTCAATGCCAGCAAAAGTGACCTTGTTGTCAGCCTCCGCAGCATTGAAATTTTGGCCAGATATAACAAGAAGCGTCCCCGCTGAACCTGATGAAGGCGAAACTGACTCAATCACGGGAGTCTTGGTGTTTTCGTACTCGAACTGGACTGACGTGTCGAACTCGACTTCGGCTTCAAATTCCTGCCCCTCAAAAGTGCCAATCAGTTGACCAGTGATATCTTCGGAGCAGGTTGATAAACCGCCACAATCATTCGGGGGCACAATACACGTTAACAGCGAAAAATCGGCTGCTACATGCAGAGTCACACATTCGTCGCCTCCAACTTTGAATATGGTTTGTTGGTTTCCCACAACTCCTGGTTTAAGCAAAGCTTTGCCCACAACAGTTAAAATGAGCCCACCACCAAAGCCCCCTGAATTATGGCTGACGCTCGTCACCTCGGGCGTCCATGTAAATATAGGATTGGCTGTGTCCTTGATGAGTCGTCCATATCCAAAGTACGTAGTTTCCTTGTTCAGGTACCGTTTTCTACCCCTCCCAGCGCCTTCATCAGCCAGAGCACATTGACAGGCTTGCAAGGTCGCAAAAGTAACGGTGCATGAAGTAACGGTGCATGGAAAATCCCCCATATAAATGATGTTATCTGACGCAGAAGTAGAGAACCCCTGGCCAAACGCGGTGATCGTTTCTCCAAATGATACTTTGTCGCCCCCGAGTCCTTCGACGATGGCAGTTTTTGCCGAAGTGAACGTGAACATGCATGACTCACATGAGGCGGACTCAGAAATTCCATTAAAAGACGTGACAATTTCAACTGGCTGTGAGCCGGTGAGAAGAAATTCGTCTGTTTGAATGTCACGGTTGTTCCCCAGAAAGCAATATACGGTTGAGAAGAATGTCGAGGATTGCGATGCCTCTTCAAGACTGCAATCTAATCTTTCGGCATCAGTGGCTCCCAAGGGACCTACCAGTATCGAAATTGACGCCCCTAGTACTACAAGCCCATGGCCAGTCAAAATAATTGTGCCCCCCCCTTCATTAGATCCTTCACCAGCAAATCCTGGATGTACTTCCACTTTCTCTAGATCAAAGAAAACGGGAAACGACATGGCGTCTGACGCGTATCCAATATTGCCAACCGACAACAGCACATCATATATTGCAGGCCTCAATACACCGACGATGCACTGGACTTCGGTGCTCAAGCGAGATGTAACTACGCAATCCAGGGTCGAGGTGTTACTTCTTAGGATCACCTTGGCGACAGCACTGTCCCCAAACCGCTGGCCAGACAATGTGAGCACTGTTTCTTCGACGCTCGAACTCCCCAGAGGGGACACACTCTCCAACGAAGGAGTATCCAGAAAGTATTCGTAGGTGAATGATTCGACGTTAGCGAACTCATGCTGGGTGATCATTGAAGAATCCTTGAATGAGCTACGGAAAAAAAAATAATTGAAGTGATGTTGATTCTTCAAAGCTTTCGAAAAGACAAGTCTACATGGAAATATCTCTATCCCATGCCTCATGGTACGTTGCGTTGATTGCACGAGGTGTCATGCATCGAATATCCGTGACGCTGCTGGAAATAATCTCACAGACTCCAGTGCAGCCCTCTGCAGCAATTTGGTCAGTCGTGCAGCCAACTTCTTCCTCCATCCCAGTCAATTTGATTTCGATAAACTGAGGTAAGGAAGGAAACCCGCTTCCAGAAATTGTGAGCTCGGTCCCTCCATAGACACTGCCTGACGTCGGCGTGATGCTATCTATGAGAGGAGATATATTGAATGAAGATGATGTCAGTGCAGCGACGCTTGCAAGGCCCTGGTGCCCAAATAACAGCTCCATTTGATAAGTTCCCATTTCCAACTCTGGGACTTCAAGGTGTAGTGTTGTTGCATCAATCGGAATAACAACAGCGCCAACGCCCCCCAAATAAGCCTTGATCGAGCTACTGCTGCCCCAGCCTTCAGGAGCCTCTCCTGAGGGCTGAGTGGCATAAAAGTTTGACCCACTCAAAATAATCAAAGAACCCGCCGCAAGCTGCGCCGGAGCACTTGCAGAGGATATTTCGACATTAAGATCAGAGTCGTAGGTGAAAGAAGGGTGGTCGTCTGAACTGCCTTGAAACGCAACTTCAAGCCCATTTACGGACATGGCAAGTGGGAGCGGCATTGTTGGTCCGTTAAGCTTGTGGCGCAGTAGCTCAGCTGGTATGGGAGAAAGCCAGAACTTTTGTGAGTCTCCTTCTAGGATGACTTGCAATGAAACTTCTGCACCTGGTCCAGTTACATCCTGGAATTCGAAAAAGAATTGTTGATCCGGCGCCAGAATAGAGAAACTTGGTCTGGCAAAAAAAAAAGGCCACCTTGTTTAATATGGAAGTAGTTTGGGATCCCGTGGGCGAGACGACTTCTATTGTCCAAAGACAACCCAAGGGATCTCCTTGAGCTCCCATTTTGATTTCAGATGCGACTTTAACATTAAAGCTTGAAATTTCACGGTGAATAATATTTTCAAGGGTCAGGCCTGGACATAAAGTGAACAAAAATATTGATGTAAGGACAAACACCAGCAAAAAAAAAAGACTAGCAGGTTGCGCTACAGAACGCGCGCAGAACCTGAGTCTGAGTTTAGGCGCAACTCTTCGCACCATGTCCCAGCCACCCAGGCCTCAGTGTCAGTTAGTGCAGGGAATGCCACATCGACGTCGGCGACGCCCAGCCGAAGGGTAAAGCTACCCCCGAAATGTGCTGATGAGGCTAGAGTGCGCGTCAAAGTGGCGGTGTCTGTCGCATTCATCAAAACGATAGAAAACTGGCGCTCTGCTACCAACGAAGGCCCGTCAAAAACAATTTCAAACCCCTCTGCGACGCTGCTGACTAGCAAGCGTTCAGCTCCGGGCCCAAGCATTGAAATATAGGAAGATGGATTTTTTTCCAAGGCGCTAACAAACATTTCCCGGATGATAACGCGCAGCTCAAAATCACCCATGGTGGCATCTAATTCAGATGTTTCAACAGAAATACCATCTCCTACGTACTTGAGCTTGAAGCTCGATGCACCTGGACTCAACAAGAACTTTTCTCTAGTGATATCGTTGGCGGCCAAGGAAGCATGCATTTGAAAAATGTGCGGTGGAGTGATTTCGGGAGTAGCTGAAAATCCTACTGGTTTTGTCATGGCGACACTTATATCAAAAAATTGGCGGCCTGAATGGTCAGCCCACAAAGCCTCAAGGTGGTAATTTTCCCCGGCTGTGAGCGATGCAGTTTTCCCCTCAACGGATTGCATGTCACCACTACTGAAAAGGCGCATGTCGTTTTCCCCGGCGCCCCCCCCCCCAAAGCGTCAACAATATTTCCCGGAGCTGAGGCTTCAAAGTTGTCAGAGTCCTCACTCAACGAAAACCGGGCAGCTTCGTCGCAGGCAACGTAAAAGGTATATTGCGCAGTGTGCAGTGGCTTGAATATACCAGTCAGCCGGTGCACAGTGCTCCGGATGGTCGAATTGTGCGCGAGCCGGTAGCCCTGAACGGACCTGTCATCATAACGCAAACCTCTTGCTGCCCATTGCATGGTCTCGCTAGGGGAGGCAGGAAAATCGGCCGGTAGCTGCGGGTCGCCAACCTCGCCCGTCCCAGAATAAAGAGAATCTCCGTGTCTTTTGCTGCTGTCGGCGCTCCACGCTCCAGGTGTAATATCGAAGACTTCGTGCTTCAGCCCTTGCATGCCCACAGTGAAAGCTGCATCCGGCGCAGTCATAACAGGTGTAGGAGCACTCACAGTCCGACAAATTATTTCCGTGTCAGAGGCTGATGTCACCGGGCACTCCAAAGGACCGATTGTGACAACGTTATTCGCAATCTCTGGCGAAAAACCAACTCCACGAATTGTCATCTCAGTTCCGCCAAACGTTGATCCATGCATGGGGTGAACACTGGTCACCTCTGCGAACTGAGCAAATCCGTTTTTGATGCCACTGGCCGGATCGAGTATGTGATTCCGGGGAGGGATCCAGGCTTGACCAGAGTTTGATAGGTAGGGAAGAGAATTTTGACCTGTGCCCTCTACAATTGGCGACGGAATATTATCTATGTTTTCCTTCAGAAAATTTTCGCGGTTCGTGTCGATCATAGATAAGGAATCGAATGTTCCAAGCAAAGAGACAGGGTAATACCCAGCTTCTTGAGACAAGACCTTCAAGAAAAGCGAGCAAAAAGCAAATTATGAAAAAGAGCATGTA
>JACKZZ010020774.1_pt1 | contig 17780 bp, 16 predicted proteins | sample 8027871 | NCBI WGS metagenome assembly JACKZZ01 (sample SAMN15724774, study PRJNA655200) | protist metagenome | isolation source: fluorescence activated cell sorting (FACS) single amplified genomes of... | place: USA: West Boothbay Harbor, Gulf of Maine | collected 2000-07-19
CTTGTTCGCGCATCAGATTGTGTCGGCCAGGCGTCGCTCGCTGAACCGGACAATTAATCAGTGAGTAACTGTACTCAGCAGGGCCACAGTCGGTTCTCTACGGCTGCTAGCAGAAGAAAATAGTACAGTAATAGGCTCTATCGAAGTTGAAGGATCTGAACAGTTTTGGTTTTGGATGGATTTTATGACTTTTAACTCTTAGTTTGTATAAAAATCGAACGTTTACGTTTGAATGTTGTTTAAATTCTAGTAAGTTAAGTTTTTTAGTAGGAAGTTTGTGTTGATAGCTGGTGGTCCTGTCTTTGCGCCTATTTCAACACGCCAGTGCTGGTGCCTGGCCATGATGATTATCCTCGATAGGCTTAGCTAAAATTCAAACCTGGCCCATCTCGCGGCCCACACCTCCACGTGTCGCCCTCCAGGGATTGAAATTGAAGAAAACTGTAAAACTGAAACCACTTTAACCAGCCTCACCTTCCGTACTACCCGTGCCTATCTCGCGGCCCACACCTCCGTGTGTCCTTGATTTTCGAATGCATGGGCATACTAACAACCTGATGCGCGACAAAGTCTCATCATCTATCCACTGTCGAAAGGTTTGAGCCACCAACTTAGGCTATGTCCAGGATAGCCTAAGTTGGTGGCTCAAAGTTTTGGACAGTGGATAGATGATAAGACTTTGTCGCGCATCAGATTTTGTCGGCCAGGCTTTGCTCGCTGAACCCTTAGCCGGAGTCGGACCATGAATCAGTTAGTACTCAGCAGAGTGGCAGACGGTTCTCTACGGCTGTTAGCAGAAGAAGTTACAGTAAATATATAGAACCGATCGAGGTTGAAGAAATTGAATCAGTTTGTATAAAGATCGAATGTTTAGATTCACTGTGGCTGTCACTGTGACTGTTCACATTGTATTACTATAGTTTTATTAGTAAGTTGTAACTGCTATAACTGTAAGACTAAGTTGTTACAGTTTAGTAGTACTACTAAGTTTGATACTAGCTGGTGCTCCTATCTTTGCGGCTATTCCATCACGCCGGGACCGAAGCCTTGTCATGGAGATCATTCTCTATCGCTAAAATCAAATCTAATGCTAATGTTATCAGGTGTCAATGGGCCAAATCCGGCAGACTGAGATGGCCCTGGATCAACCGCTGTCAGAATAGAGACGTACGTCAGCAAGTTTTGGAGACTACTGCCGTTTGTACTTTCACCAGATGGGGCTGGTAAGGCGGATTAAGTTACTTAACCTTATTTCAACCAACACAAAGTAAATCTAGTGTGTGTACTGTGTCCCACTGAGGGAAAAGTGACTAACCCCTAAGCTAACGACAGCGACCTTCTCAGTACATTAACAGTCTGTCGAAACCGAGCTGTTATGACTTGTCCTCAGCAAATAAACTTCAAGTTCTGAATCTAGGCAATACTATTAGTAAGAAGCAGAACAGCGTAGATTTGCAATAGAGCAAACCAGTAATACGCAGTTACGTGAGATCTCAGCTTCTGAGGGAGTCTTTCCGGTGAGATTAAACTTTGCTCTCTCCTTTGGTTTTGCCGTGAGGGCCGATAACTAAATCAATGACACCCAAGCAGTCAATATTTAGCGGATAGACGTAAATTAATGACACCGTGACCCAAGCAGTCAATCTTTTGCGGCTAGACGTGCTGAAATATCGCTGCTTGTTTTTACTGCTTTTCTAGCTTCTCGACCAGCCTCCATCTTCTAGTATGAGTTTTTGAAGCCAAAACATTCCGGGTTCGAGCTCTGCCAAGGGCCGAGTATTAGTTTGACTCGAGCCTCATGGGTAATTTAGGAAGAAGCACAATAGCGTAGGTTTGCAACAGAGCAAACCAGTACCACGTAGTTACGTGAGATCTCAGGTTCTAATGGCGTCTTTCTCTGGAGATTAAACTTTGCTCTCTTATTTGGTTTTGCCGTGAGGGCTCAAACCTAAATTAATGACACCCAGCAGTCAGTATTTTGCGGATAGACTTGCTGAAATCTCGCTGCTTGTTTTCACTGCTTTTTTAGCTTCTCGACCGGCCTCCATCTTCTGGTATGAGATTTTGAAACCAAAAGATTCCGGGTTCGAGCTCTGCCAAGGTCCGAGTATTAGCTTGACTCGAGCCTCATGTGTTACTGTAGTTTAGTAAGAAGCAGATTGGCGTAGGTTTGAAATAGAGCAAACCAGTACCAAGCAGATACGTGAGATCTCAGATTCTAAGGGCGTCTTTCTCTGAAGATTAAACTTTGCTCTCTCATCTGGTTTTGGCGTGAGGGCTGAAACCTACTTTTTCTGGCACTCAATGAGAAACGTTTCGCCATTCCCATGCTCGCCTCGCATGTGAGGTACTCATCACGCGTATGTCAGGGGCTAACAAATATAACTCCCATTTGACGAAGGACATAAATGCCTGTTGGTGAAACGTTTCGGATAGTTTGCCAAGAATAGTACTACTTTGGAAACTGTTATCACTAGTACCTACTTAGTGTACCCTTGCGAACTTGAGCCTCAATAAATGCCTGTTCACGTTGACTGCTGCAGTACGAATGAAAACTATCCACCGGCTGACGTCTTTGAAGTCTCCGTCTACCGACGCGAAAAACCACTGCCACCGTCAGATTCTTTTCCAGGGGACACCTTTCCTGGACCTTCGGGGTTTTCTCCGCAGAGTTGGGGAGACAGAACTACACAGGATAGCCAGAGGCCACCTGCAGATATCTGGAATGTCAAGTTTTGCAGTAGGAATTCAAGATAAAGCGCGTGTTTGAACACCCGTCAACTGAGCAACTCCACTGCTCAGACGAGTTATACAGTGACACTTGCCGCTGCACCTCAGTTCCCATACTAAATCAATGACACCCAAGCAGTCAATCTTTTGCGTTGTTTTCATTGCTTTTTTAGCTTCTCGACCAGCCTCCATCTTCTGGTATGAGTTTTTGAAGCCAAAAGATTCCGGGTTCGAGCTCTGCCAAAGTCCGAGTATTAGTTTGACTCGAGCCTCATGGGTAATTTAGTAAGAAGCATAATAGCGTAGTAAAAAAAAGCACTTTTTTCAACTGTTTGCTCACTACCTATCAGATGCGTCGGTTACCGTTTAGGCTACCTGCGGCTTTACTAGCCTTAGGAACGACAATGAGCCACTCCACGGGGGCAGCGTCAAGGGTGGTGCCCCGCCTATTCTCGCCCTCGGCATCTTTGAACTTATTTTTTTACTTTTTCACTAGTACTTTCTAATAATTATTTTCGATACTTTAGCCCCCAGGCCGCGGCCCGCAACCACTCTCTGCCACGGGACATGGTGTCCAGACTCAACCTGAGACTGAACTTGAAGTTCAAGACTAAGTTACGAATACTATCTGTATCTGCCACCACTTTCCACAAACATGATGATGTGCCAGTGGATATTAGAACTACTACAACCCCCCTACAGAATCACAACCCTCTTCGACTAAGCATCTACAACCGTCATGTCGTCTACAGCCCTCAACAGCCACTGCCTCAGTCGGTTAGGTTACATTCATCACCCTGTTTTGATATGACCACCGACGGCGGTTCGTTAGAATCCATCGCATGATCATCGACTCGGTCCGGGTGAGTACTATTATCAGGAGGCACTGGAAAAAAAGGACCATTGGCATCAGCTATAGAAGCTCCAAACCAAGACCTGGACCTTTCAGCAGCTGCACGCTGAGCAGCCGCTTCGAGTTTTGGATTCCGAATCGGATTCTGGGTCCCGATCGTAGGCGAACACTTGTAGTTCACCTCTAACTTGATGGCCTCGGCGGCAGAGGGGGGATTGGCGGACAGGAAGCCGCTGCCGATGGAAGTCGGATCGGTGGAGAACCAAACGGCACCACCGACGAAGAGAATAGAGGACTTAGAAAACATGGTTGTAGAGGGGGCTGTATTGTGTAACAGAGTCTCAGTTACAACGGTTTTACAGTTACGGAAAAGTGACGGAAGTCTTAGTAAACTAAGTCTAGAGTCCGAAGAGTCAGAAACCTGGCAAAGAGTCAATATGAATGTAGGTCAATTGTGATCACTGATGACTAAGATGAAGTCGGCGGAGTCCTAGTACAGAGCCCCCGCTCCTCCCGGGTCCCGGGAGGAGCCATTGGTGTCCCAGATAACAGTGTAAGTTTAACTCGTACAAACGGGGAAATGCCGGAGGCGGGTGCCGGTCCGTCACGCATATCTGTCCTAGTCCCCGACTAGGACCGCGCGGTATCCTATGGATAACGCCATGAGGCTGCGTCTTCTAAGAAAAGTAAAAGCCAGTGTAGGGGACAACTTATGGTGAGGGTTGAAAAAAAAAACCAGCGGTAAACAAACTATGCTGTGGCCCTGAGGGGTGAAACCAGGTCCAATGACCACAGTAACTGTACTACTACTAGTACTACTACTAACACCCATGAGGTTCGACAGTCCTATATATATTTACAGAACGGAACGCTATACAGGCCTTCCCTTTTTGGAGCTATTCAGTATTATATTCTATTATTTTTTAATTTTTTTAAAAAAAAAATAAAAAAACGTAAAAACGTGAAAAACGTGAAAAACGTGAAAAACGTGAAAAACGTGAAAAATGTGAAAAATGTGAAAAATGTGAAAAGGAGAAAACTAGTTGACCGAGTGACAGTCGAGTATGTTACCTATCCTTAGACTTAGTCTTCTTCTCTTCTTCTTGGTTAGAAACGTTAAAGGACTTCTTCTTCTTCTCGTCTCAAAGACTCCCCCTCTTTTTCTTCTCGTCTCACAGGCTCCCCCTCTTTTTCTACTCTTCCTTTTTGGAGAGGCTGCCGAAGAAAAGCGAAGCAGTGGAAGTGAAGCGAGTGTTGTTAGAGACACTGGGTTGCTTTGATAACAGGAAAAACGAGAAAAGGAGAAGTGTAGATGACAGAGTTACAGTAGAGAAGTTGCTTATTCTTAGACTCCTTCTCTTCTGCTGACAAAGAAATTCAAACAGTGAAGAAGAGTGCTTGAGGTTGCAACTTGTAATGCTAGGGTCAAAAGGATCCAAAGGATGAGAATCGTCAGCGGAATTCAGGCGCGACCGTTAAGTACTTCTGTTGCGGCAGCGATCTATGGTCTTCACTTTTGAGGCACTGAGACTCGGGTTGCGGTCTGGTCGGTAGTGGGCATCATAAAAAAAAAATTGAAGCAGTAATCCCTCCCTTTCCTCTCTTGATAATATTCAACCCCTTTTTGAAAATTACTAATTAGGCTTCTACGAACAGGACAGAAAAGTGGACTTTATTGGTGCAGTCCCCAATTTCATGTCACAACCCTATCATCATGGATATGCATAGTACATACTGGCTTACTGTTTAAAATAAAAAACGAGTTCTAGGGAAGGTGGCGTGTTTATCTATCTAACGGATGAGTTACTACTCCTAATTCAGAACGCTATTTGAGTATCTTCATGCTTGCGACACAACACTGCGTTATCAAACACTTCTCAATTTTTGTTTCCCCAATAAGGGTGCCGCCAGTCAAGGTGTCAGAGTACGGACTGAACCCTTTTCGCAGATTGAACGAATCATGCCCAGGCCAGTTCAACGACCTCAGACTCTACCTACTCCTACTACTGTGCCGATTGAATGCCTTTATCCAAAAGTTGGCAGTCGAACCTGCTCCCGATGAGCGACTGCTTCTATAAACGAAGTACTTGGCACAAGTTATACACAGCGCTTTGATAGCCCAGTGGCACCACTTCACCAGCCGGAAGTAAGGATAAGCCGAAAACGGTTAGTGCCCTTCTTATTTCAAAATTTAACGCTAGCACGAACCCGCTCTTAGCACTAATTTGCTTCGAGATCCTACCGTCGACAAACGTTTCCAAGTCAGACGTTCTGGACGAAGGTTGAATCATTGACCAGCCGGCTGTCCCGGAGTTTGACCCAAACATACTTTATTGGAGAACATATAAAACGCAGCCGGCACTTCCTAAAACTTTTTTTAAAAAAAAACCCCTAGCGGGGCAGTTTCTTTTTTCAAATGGTTAGCTTAAACTTCTTCCTGTCTATGTAGCGAGCAGATTCTATTTCTACGAGACTGTAGTCGATCTCCAACCTCTGTTTTCTTTACATACGGCAGCTGGAGTACCAGCCGACGGCTGTACTGAGGGTGTGTCAACGCAGATTTGCAGATTGTTCTTGTGTGGCCAGCTTCAGTCTCAGTTTCTTTCAGGAAGCCTGGTTTTCACTGTTAAAGAAAAAACTTAGGCAAATACGGCCAAACTCGATAAGAGCCTAGTCGATGAAAGATGCCGCTGAGGTAACACCCAATCGCTGAATGGCAGTCGTGTCAATATGACACAGCAGAAGGTTATTGCGCAGCTTTGCGAGCGCGGCCCCATCTGCGATTGGAGTCTTGGACCCAAGACCTTGACACACATTGCCATGATACCAATCCGTTCTCTTGATGTATGACATAGCAGCGTCATATCACAGGCACGGCTACATTCTAACGATGTTCAATTGTGAAGCGTGGTTGTAGAAAAATCCTAAGATACTATACGTGCCTTCTTAAACTTAAAGCCACCTGGCCTGGGTTTCAGTTTTGGTGTCACCACGCGGAAGACTCGTGCCGGGTTTTCATGGACAAAAGAAAAAATTAGGCTGCAAATAGGGCTAAACCCGTTAAAAATCTAATGTCCTGGGTCGTGTGAGGGTCTTCCAAAAAGAGCATTCGAGTTTCTCGGGAGCCGCAGCGCTTTATGTGTTACTAGGTAGGCTTAGGAGAGAGCCTGGGGCGAGCGTCTAGACTTGATGTTGCACTACTCTAATATTGCGCCATTAGCGATCCCTTCTACCTTAGATAGTAATGCAATGCCCTAACCCAATCGCTGAATGGCAATCGTGCCTTCTTAAAGCCACCTGGCCTGGGTTTCGACTTGATGTTGCACTACTCTAATATTGCGCCGTTAACGATCCTTTCTACCTTAGATAATGCAATGCCCTATCGCAAGCGTGATACCGCTTCCAACTTGGCATTTAAAAAATTGAGTGTCCGTTATCCCGAGGAACAAAACGTGTCATACCGCTTCTCCTAGAATGCGTGTGAGCCATGCCCGCGTTGATACTAATAGGGTTGCGACTTCAGATTGCATAGTACCAAAATAAATTCCGTCTTTCAACCCCACTCTGAGTCTTGCAAGCCTTTTTTTTAATTTAAAGGAGTTGGATACTAGTCAGTAGAGGAACAGTAGGGATCACCATTTGTATGGCCCTAACGGGTTTGGGTCCGACAGTCACAATGCTACATTTTCCTTTTCAATTTCAAATAGAGAAGCCTAGTATTCAAAGGAGAGAAGGGCTTTCAAATGAAGGACAGTAGGCTCAGGGCTTGGACTGCTAGGATCATAGCGTCCTAGGGCGTGGTATCCTTACGTTCTCACAACAGGGTGTTGTCACCATCTGTGGAACACTACCGAATAAAACTTTGGAATCTCCAAGTCTAGACTGTGGCTGTGAAGTGTCGTCCCCCATTGCAAGTAATTAATGCAGCATTACCGAGGTTAAATTGATCGCTGTTACTCTCTATCTTCAGCCGACACGCGCTTAGGAAAGTGGACCCAAACTTCTAAACCCGGAGCCTTCAGGACTCCGTGCTGAGTTTAGGTTAAATTGATCGCTGTTACTCTCTATCTGCAGCCGACACGCGCTTAGAGGAAAGTGGACCTAAACTTCTGAACCCGGAGCTATCAGGACTCCGTGCTGAGTTTAGTTTATGCAGACCTACACATCGTATCTTTGCCACTCGAACCCGGGCACCCTCTGCCCGAAACAGACAGGATCTTATCGTACCTGTGGACACCATTTGCCCTGGGCAAGTCAATGCTATCTCGTAACCTAAATCACTTCACCACCTGGCGCAGAATACCGACAAGCCCGTTGTGAGTTACAATAAGACCAGCACATGCATTAAGTTCGCCTCTTGAAATACGAGGGGCTGTGGTCGCGTCTGACCGATGACGATTCTCATTCTGTGCGATTTTAGCATCTTTGACCTTTAAGCATTGCCTCCTCTACCACCTGTTTCACTTTTAAAAATTCTCTCTCAAATGAAGAAGAAAAAAAGAAGAAGAAGAAGTTTCTTATTATGTTTCTTTCGAAGAAGAAGAAGAAGAAGAGGAGAATAAGGCGGGCTTTCACATCTTTCACATTTTTCACATTTTTCACGTTTTTCACGTTTTTCACATTTTTCACGTTTTTACGTTTTTTTATTTTTTTTTTAAAAAAATTAAAAAATAATAGAATATAATACTGAATAGCTCCAAAAAGGGAAGGCCTGTATAGCGTTCCACTCTCTATATTTACTAGATAGCCCACGATAGCTCAGCGGGGTTTCCACGAGGGTCGTACTCAGTTTTAGTCAGCCATGTAATATTTGAATCAGGAAGTTTGGAGTAAGTTTTTTCAAGGTTCGTCAAATTGATTCCCGTTCGCTTCAGGCTGCACAGAGTGATTTATGATTCAGGTAAATTCGTTACGCTCGCAAAGAGTCTCAGTTGATGTAAATTTCATGCACTCTACACTTAGATTGTTTCGCGTCTTCATACTTCACACTCCACTACAAAAGTAACGCCGCTCCACACCTCCCCTCAAAAAAACCGCATCACCGCCTCATCCTTAGTGTCCTAGAGCCCCATTCCACCCGCAACTAATTTAAATTAAAATACACAGGAGGTTCGACAGTCCTATGTTATTAATAGATATCCCACGAGAAAAGTAAAAACCAGGTCCAGCAGTACTGAAGCTAAACGTGTGCAAGCTCTAATACTACTATCAAGTAGGAGTCTCAGTCAAGGTTGCCTCGCGTCTACTAACTAAGCTTTAGCACCAGTTTCCAGTCAAAAGAACTGGCGGCTCAAAAACACCAAACGTAGCGACACTGCGTACGACCACGTGAATAAAAGAAATAAGATAACTTCCTACGCTTCGTTTGACCTAAGGCTACGAGGGGTCGGGTGGGTGGAACTAAAAAAACGAAGTTCAGTTCTAGTATATTCCTCTACTAGAACATCGTCTAGACTCTATAGTATATATCGAGCGATTTCTTAGCGAACGGTATTCTAGACGAAAGCTTTTGATCACTCGCACTTCTCGCCTAGCAAGGAATTCGTGCGAGCGTTTTGAAATTTCTGGCAGTGGTTCCCGGGCCTTATAATCATACTATACCGCCAAACGGTCTCTGTTTAGTGAAAGTCAATCGTAGACAGTTTTGGTACCTGCGATGTCTTAGAAAGTCAGTGGGTCGGTGCGACGAAACCTTTTCACGGCGATAGCGAACGGATCGATGTGATAACGTAGACGTAGATACTATGTTCACGGAAAAGTCAATGATTTCTAAAATCAGAGTCAGTCGAAACGTCATTTGTCGATTCTAGAAAAGAGGTTTTACGAACAATCATGATCGTAAGGGAAGATGGTTCAACGCAGGTCAAATTAGAAGACATTTGAAGTCATTTTTTTCGAAATTTCTGCCGAAAACCTGAAATTTGATTTGGTTTGAGACGACCATTCATTGACATTTCATGACAATTCAATGTCCAGATAGATGACCTGTTATAGGTGATCACTATTACCTGGTTTGGTTGAATAAATTTAATAATTTACTATTTAGTACTATAGAATGAATGTTTTAGGTAAAGTCGGATTTAGTTTTAAAAATGGTAATGGAAAGTCAAGAGGTAGGATTCGATATGAGAAGATAAACGCAGGTCAGATTTGAAGCCAATCTTTTTTTGAAATTTATGCCGAAAACTCCAAATTTGATTTGGTTTGAGAGGAACTAAACACGTCAAATTTGAATTGATTTTCAAAATAAGTTGGTTTGAGGAGCAATCGAATGAGTCAAATACCAGCACTTGATTCACTAAGGTGATCGTAATTCTGCCTAAAATCGAAGACAAGACAAGATTGACTCATCCTGGGTGACATCACTAAGGTTAACCACAGCCACTGTATGGACGATTAAGAAACAAATCTCCCCCCCTTAGCACCAAACACTAGCCACACCAGTATTCTGACCATGAGTCACTGGAAGAACTTGTCTTCAATTAAAAACCCAACGGACACGCAGAATTGTTCAGTTGCCGAGATTGCGTCGACAGATTTCACGTATAAAATACGAGATATTGGAACGAACATGTCTAGGTAAAAGTGTTCTGGCGGAGGGAGGGTCGACTTACGAGCTCAGGCTCGAGAAACGCTATGTGTTACTTTTTCAATTTTCGATATTAATAGAACGTGCAGTTCTATTGTCACAGAGTCTCCGCCGCAAATGACGAATGTCACCTGATTATTCGTTGTATTTTTCGAAAAACATGGGCGTACACTGATCTATCCGGATGGAATTGTTCATTTATGTGAGAGTCTGAATCTTGTCCCAAAATCGAGACTATGCCTTCGAGTGTCAGTACTACTACATTGAATGCACGGCAACTTCAAAGAATCAGAGTCCCAAATTCGCAGTTACTACTATGATCTGAAACAACGGTTCTCACTCTATCATCGGTTTTGAAGTGACTTGCATCTCTCAGTAGTCTGGCTCACTTTTTCAATCCTAAAACGGCAAAGTATCGAAAATGAGTGAAGTAATAGCTGTTCGAACAATATCGTGCCGACTTCACGAATGAGGTACTTTAGTCGTTTAAAGTTTGTAAATGTCGGGTAAAGTTACTGTCAAAGCTTAGTACTAGCACATATAAGGTCTGAAGACAAAGTTAAAGGTAGTCGTACAAGTATAGATATCATAATGTCATAATTGTTACTGAAACTTTTGTCTTCGAAACGGACGTCAAAGTTACTTTCACAACATTAGTTTTAATGAAATTGGTCTAAGTTTTCTCTGTTATAGTCGCAGAATCAGAGGTCAGTAAGTGAAACATGATTCTACGCTATTTCTACTAGTTTATTTTGTTTTGAAGCTTAAGCCTGCGGCTAGAAGTACTTGTAGTAGTGAGCAGACTTTCTTTAATCCCCTTATAAGTCAGGGTATACCCTTAGTAAAGCGATTGTAGTAATACATAAAAAGACTGTCGTCAGGTAGTACTATGTGATGATTTAAGTTACTGATAGTACTTTACGCTTAACAGCCTTAGGTAGTGTCCCGGATAAGCATGCAGGTCCTAGTAGAGCCCTGGTCAGGTTGTGTATGTACGTAGGCGTTGCAGAGCTACGCTCAGACTCGAAAACGTACTCCTAGTTAGACCACGACTGTACCAGAGTGAGCAGAGGCCCAGTAGCTCCTTCAGCGTGAGTTAGTGAGCTCTCTATATAGTGCTAGTGACTATGGGCCTAACATGTTCTTAGTGCTGGTGTTTAACGGTCTTAATTGTTACATAGTAAAGGTTAGTAACGGATCGGTACAAATCAAGACTTAGTAATTTAATTTTGGTCTAGGCTACTAAAAATTGGTGTATCACGAAATTAGATAGCTTTGTAGTCTTAGTTCTGTAGCAATTCTCACAGGGGAACACGACTGGTGCTGGCTGTTTACTGCACCTGACTGTTTTTGTCGTTTCCCTCATAACCTGTACGTGCCGCTGGCTGTTTAATGCGGCTGGCTGTTTACGCCAGGTTATCTGTGAGGTTACCACTTTAGTGCTTTTCTGGTAGTTCTTACGTCTTTTAATCCCAGTCTCAGCTAAATCTACTCATTCCCACCCCTTTTAGTTTCTGTTACATCATTAGTGCATCAAAAATCCTTTCTCCCCTTACCCCACTCTCATTCCTTTCACCCCTTACGACTCTTTCCTTTTCCCTTCCCCTTCAGTTTCTGTTTGTCCTCCTCCTCCCAACTCTTCCTCACAGCATCGTAGTCAGCCTGTTCCAGCTTTCTGCTTTCTCCAGTCGTGGCCATATCATCCTCCTTAAAGTTGTAGATGTGGGGAAACATCTCTTGGAGTACTTTCTGAGGTGACGTGAACCTCTGCTGTGTGACACTGTTAGCGACTACAGTTGTGGCACACTCTCTAGAGAGCCAGTCGTCTAAGACGTGTGACGGTCCTCCGGAATGAAGTCGGAGCAGGTTAGGCTGGTTGAAGAAACTTTGCATTACCCCGAGGAGTGTGAGGAGGCTGTTGTCCGTGATCCTCATTCCTGGAGTGAACCCTTTTACTAAGTTGTCAGAGTCGGAAACCCAATACCGTAGAAGGCCCTGGACCTGGTAGTCGATGTAGGAGTAATGAGCACAGCTACTGACTAGTTCTTTGTAAGCGGAGCCAGACCCAGCCCGGTCGCGAAGTTCAGGCGCTATCGATCCTCCCTTTACAGCGTGAAGGTAGACGTAGTCTGTGAGAGGACGAGAGCACTTGTCGGGAGAGGTAGCTTTGAAATCAGCAGTACTAACTCCGAGGAGAACGCTCCCATACCCAGCAGAACAGCTATCAGGCATCCCGATTGTTATCCAGTTTCCTTCAATGCACTCATCCACCGGAACAGGAGTTAGAGGATTGACACTAGCACTGTGGAGGACAAAGTTGAGAGCACGACGGGCTCTCTCTCCTACAATCTCTTTTCGAAACTCTGCAGGAGTTAGCCTTGTCATAGCAGAAAGTTCGTCTTGGACTGTGGTTTGGCGAGTGAGAAACATCTGAGGTGCAAAGACTGTTTTACAGAGGAGTCGTCGTAGGGATCGAGTGTTTGACGGGAGTCGAACTTTCTTGACGTCGTTGACACGGCTCAGTGGCACACTCAAGGTCCCCCGTAACAGCATCCACCCGCAGCACACGTCGTACGCAGTAAAGCAACGACTTTTCTTTAGTCCCCACTATCCCCCTAAATCCTCAAGAGCACCAGTAGCCAGCAGCTTTTTAACCATCCCATCAAATAATGATAAGTTCTTGTTACTAGCGTCGTCCATCATCATGATCAGGAAAAACTCTACCAGCTTGCCGTCAAACTTGGCCACGAAGTCCCTATCCCCAAACAGCTTAAACAGTTCTTCTAGTCCCGACTTTTTGAACGCCTCCTTTAGCTCCGGTAGTGCCTCCACGAACTTGTCTATGAAAGCTTTCTCGTCAAACGGGGTTTCAGTAGAACGCTCAGGGTCTTCCACACTAGCGTCAGAATCACTGTCTTCCCCGGAGTCACCACCTCCATCTTCCAGTCCAGCAGAATGGTTAGTAGCAGTAGTACCAGGGAGAGAGACAGCAGGAGCAGGCGGAGGTGGCTGCACAGAAGTACTGGTCCCAGGAGCACTGGCACTTTCAGGAGGTACTGAGGAAGTGGGTGGAGGAGAAGTTGAACTTTCTTCAGGGCCAGCTGCAGCGAGGGCTCGTTCCTTCTTCTTCTAAGCCTTCGACTTGACTTTCTTTTTCTTCTTCTCCACTGTAGCGCTCTCAGTCACTTCTTCTGGGGGGTTACTAGAACGGTTAACAAAGTTAGAGAGGATTCCCGCCCTCGAAACAGCACTGTTCCCTTTTTCTCCCACATGTTTCATGTAAACTCCAACACCACTAATGCGGCACTTGACACAAGACTCGATTTTGAAAACGAGAGTAGGAGTCAGAATAGTGATAAGCAGCGGCCCATCCATATTCTAGAAACTCAAGTGAAGCCTCTTGTCTAAGTCCTTGTCTAACCAGCACAATACCTTGTCATGGAGATCAAACGGGTGATCTACAGTCAGAGTTGCGCAGTCTCCAATCTCAAATTCGTACACCGTAGTTCCGTCTCCAGGTGCTCCTGGCGCCCCGCTATTAGTCACAGCAGTCGACTTAGTTGCAGTAGCAAGTGGGTTGTTCCAAAACCGTGAGTTTTCCCGAGGGAACGTGCACAAGTGAGAAACAGAATAGGGTTCCCCCGTGAATTCGTCAACAAGCTCAGTACTAAGCCCGTCCTTAGACATCTTCATTTCTCTCCCACTCAAATCCCTATACCCCAGCGCTAACCCTAAGTTGTCCGTAGTCCTCCTCCGTTGCCACTGACGCATAACATAAAACACAGACCTATTGAGGTGGCAGAGGCCAGTGTTACAGTCTATTAGCCAGTACTTCTATAGCAGGCACTCCGGATTGGTGTCAGCAGTACTACCCACGAACCCTTCAACACCATGCACTGTCTGACCGGAGTCAAATCGTCTGATTCGTACCCGAGGACCATCACTAGCACGGGCAGTGCGCAGGCTCATTGACCCATGAATTACTCTGAGGACGGATCGAAGTTCAGGGGGTAGGTCTCTGTACTTTTGGGATAGTTCAGGGTTCACCTCCTGTAGCAAGTCCAGGAAATCGTCGACGTCAACACCGGGACCACATAGATTGCCCGTATCCGTCAAAGCGCTCAAATCTAGTGCTATCGCGAATCCCATTTTCATTATCTCCTCTGCGGTATGCTTGCCTGATAGTGACTCAGGTGTTGCCCAAGGTGCAAGGATTACCATAACTCGGTCCTGAACATGGTGAGGCCGTAGTCCACGACCCAAGTACACGTGGTTCTTCGTTGCCGCGAGGATCTTGTCTGGACAAGCAACTCTCCCTTTCAGTACTTCCTCCAACAGCAGCTTCGCGCTCTCCATTTCCCCGACCCCAAGTGACGGCTACGGCGCCTCCCCGTTAGTGCCCGTTGTTGCTAAGTTTTTTCTAGAAGTTGCTGCGGTAGCTCTAGTGAGGTCCACACCGACGGTTCCACGAGCGAAAACCACTGTGCTACTATCAACGTGGTGAGAGTCCGACACAGCATCGGGTACAGGATGCTCCTCTTCGTCTGAAAGGTAATGAACGTTATCGAGACCAGGGTTAAGACTAAGAAACTTAGAGACTTGTGAAAGTTCAAACTTGCTCTGGACGTCACCAGAAGTTTTTGGCACCTCTACTACTGTGTCAAACGTTTCCTCCTCATTCCCCCGAAAACTCACCCTCTCTGTGACCAGCTGGAATCCAGGACTGCTATCGTTGAGTATCATATCCTCACTCTTTCCCAATCCCCATCTTACCGCAGACTCGATGAGAGAAGTAACAGGGCGCTCAGCAGTACTAAGGGAACTCATTCTTCCTCCCTCTCCATCAATTTCATTTTCTTCCCACGACTCTGTCCCTTCCTAGCACACTGCATACCTGAACCCGGGCTGGATCGATACCGCTTCTTCAAACCGCAACTCCTTAGAGATTCTTACCCTCTCGTTGTCCTCCGATCTCTCAGCGTTGTCCCAATCCTAAGCAGTGTCGAACGAGATGGAGAGGACACCCTTCCTACTGTTGAGGGTAACAGCGTCTTCATAGACTGAGATACTGTGGGCCCGGAAATCTTGCTGCTAGTAATGAGACGCCATAGCAATAAGGTGTTTAGTTTTCGTAAGGCAAGCAGTAGAGAAGTAGTCAGTAGCACCGTCAGCAGTGATTAGAGGTACCTCGCAGGGGGGTTGAGTCACAGACTGTGAGAGAAGAGAGTGCCGAAACACAGCACCAGCCCAAACGGATTCGTCTAAATTCTCCCGCTTCTTCCAGAATCTAGCTTGGTTATTCGGCGGAGATCCCCACTAAAAGTATAAAATGTCTGGTGAAACACAGTGTCCATACACCGCAAGTGGTAGCCCCGGATGAAGTCCCAAGTGAGTAAGAGTTAAAACCCCTCCCAAGTCCTTGTCCCTATGCAGCGTAAGCGTGTACATTTCGGGTTCTGAATTCCCCCTAGCCCGCTAGACAATCATCTCCGTTTTCACATTCCTGATCCGAAAGAAATCAGCAGCAGGAGGAGTGTTGTTCTGGAAAACGTCGTGAGCTTCTTCTTTGGTAACAGGTCCATGGATCAAGTCGTCACGGAGAGGCTTCCAGGCAAACGAGACCCAGTCTCCGCAGAGTAGGCTGAGTCTAGCGGCGGGAAACTTAGCATACAAGGAGAAGAAAGTTTGGCGACGACTCGCTGGACCAGTTTTCTCCCCAAGACAGTCGTTGGGATGGATCGGTAAAAGTCGACCGGCAACAGCAATCGAGAGAATCTTCTTATCCCCCTACAGAGTGCCCTCAACACTCCCATACTAAGGGTGATGAAACTGTACTAACTGTTCCTCGTCCTCTTTGATCATAGCGCAATTCAACCCGTAGTTACTATAGATCTGCTGTTTCAGACATCGCTGCATCTTAGGGCGAAGAAGTGCTATTGCAACATGAATGTCTGCGAGACTAACAATCGCTTTATCCAGTATCGTGTGAGACTGTCGATCTGGTAGCAGCCAAGGAAGGTTGATAGGGCCACGAGGTATACAGCGCATTTTCCCATTAGTCCAATCCATCAGCTCTAGTTTCCCTAATCCCAACCCTTTGATCAGTTCAAATCCCTCGTACCACAGGACCGTCGCAGTGTAGAACATCGGTCCCACAACAGCACTGACTACATCAGGAGAGTAAAACGGCAGAGTCGGAATGTCAAGCATCATCCCAGCAAACCCATGCAGTTTAGACCCTCGAACGTGGTTGTCACTGACACACAGCTCAAACAGTTTGATTCGAGTGAAAAGTTCAAACTACAGGATAGTCCTATTAGGGTTACCAGCCTCTGTCATGAGAAAATCCAGAGTCCCATTAGCCAAACACTCGTAAGGATCCATAGCAGTGCGGTCGTAGATTTTGCGGAACGCCTTGACAAACTCCTCATCGTTGATCTCGGGACATCGCGAATGACCTAGCTTAGTCTTGTTGTCGGAGAACGGTAACTTACCCATGTCCATATCCGCTTGGTGAGCAGTCCTCTGATTCGCAGAAGCTTTCTTCTTTGGGTGTCGTTTGTGTTGACGTCTCCCGCGGCAAAGAGGGCACTTGTCGACGACTTTCTATGCCCAATCGGCATCACACTTCTTTCCGATGAGGTTGTACCCAAAACACAGGGGAGCGGCGGGACGACATTCGTCTACCTGGTGACAGTGGAGGAACTCTTCCGCAGTTGGGGGAGTTTTGTCTACACAGTCATTCTTGATGTTCTTCAAGATCGACGGCAGTAATTCATAGTCTACGTCAGACAAAAGAGTTCTGTAGACTTTTCGAATCAACTTGCTACTGACGGCAGCACGGTCAGCGTCTTTCCCAGAGAGTTGAGACTTCTAGAGCTTAATAGCTTCACTATCGTTGGACTACACAAACTAGGCAAGAAGAGCAGCAAACTTGTCAGTATCCTCATCCCCTTCCAGAAACGGCATGTCATCGTCCACGAGCATCTCCTCCTCCTCCACCTTGGCGTCAGGCTCAGGAGTTTTACCTCTCTTCCCTTTCGGAGAAACCTCTTTCCCCGCGGTCTTACCTGGACTCTTAATCACATCTCTACTCCTAACCTACTGAGGACCCTTCTTTTTCATCGGCCTGAACGTACCTTCCTCCCTTAGCGCTCCCATCCTCGCTTCCCCCATACTCTCCCCAAAAACCAGTTCATAAGCCTTAATCAAAACCTCTGTCGAAGCCTCTCTAATCTCTGTTACTGCACCGAATCTACATCCGTTGGCAATGAGCACTCTCCGAGCCTCCTCTTCTACTAACTTGGAAGCGTCCTAACTTTCGTCAACATCGCCGGAATCCCCAGTACAAAACACAGCCGGTGCCATCTGACTGTGACGGAACGAACTCAAATTCGAGTGAAACGGTGAAAGACCAGTAGAATCCTAGAATAGAAGGTTGTGCCTAGCAGGGTCGCAGATACTAAGAATTCTAGAGAAGGTTCCGCCAGACGCGCGGTAGGAGGATAGACTAGGAAGGACATCAGTGACAGAGGATTTGCCGTGGGACAAAGCGACCACTTCAACAACAGACAACGGAGACAGGTTTCGCGCCAACGAAAAAGCATC
>JACKZZ010010115.1_pt1 | contig 17779 bp, 1 predicted proteins | sample 8027871 | NCBI WGS metagenome assembly JACKZZ01 (sample SAMN15724774, study PRJNA655200) | protist metagenome | isolation source: fluorescence activated cell sorting (FACS) single amplified genomes of... | place: USA: West Boothbay Harbor, Gulf of Maine | collected 2000-07-19
TAACTACACCCCACTTCTCTGTGCAGCTATCAACGGTCATGTGGATGTAGTGAAGTTTCTCTGCGAGCATGGTGCAGACAAGGAGGCGAGGGATGCTAATAACTACACCCCGGTCCTGTGCGCAGCTCTCAACGGTGATGTGGATGTAGTGAAGGTGCTCTGGGAGCAAGGTGAAGGCAAGGAGTCGAGGGATGTTGATAACAACACGCCGTTCCTGTGCGCAGCTATCAAGGGTCATGTGGATGTAGTGAAGGTGCTCTGTGAGCATGGTGCAGGCAAGGAGGCGAGGTATGCTGATAACTACACCCCGCTCCTGTGCGCAACTAAAGAGGGTCATATGGATGTAGTGAAGTTACTCTGCGAGCAAGGTGTAGAAAAGGATTCGAGGGTTGATAATAATCGCACTGATGCAGAGTTAGACGAAAATGCAGCGCCCAAAGTATGAAAGAAATACGAACCAAAACCAAGCAGCCAACGCCACCCCCGACATTCTGATCCAATGGACGTTCCTCTGTTGGATACCTGTTGAATATAGAATTTGTATTGTAATAAACATAGATATAAAGAGTAGGTTAATGATTTCTTTTATTACTTACAGTCATTATTATTTGTATTCATCACAAGAATGATTTATTTCTATGATAGTAGCAAACCCCTGAGCCCCACAGAACATTATAATCACTTCTTGATCTCTCTTTTTTACATACTTGTATCTATTAAAGTATATTATATTGATTTTACTTTTTTAAAAATCTTCAGTTAGAAACAAGGCTACTCCGGCAAGTGTCCATTTACCTTGTTCACCATTATTACATGGCATATTTAATTCAACGAGGAAATCCTCTCTTGCTGCACTAAAATAGGTTGGTATTGGTATAGATTTGTGCGATTGATATACATCATCATTAGTTTCAGATACAAAACCTATTGTCACAGATGGTGCTAAATTTAATTCACTAGCATCAGGTGATGTCTCTTGCAATATACCATTATGAAAAGAGGCACCTTGAAGTAATAAACCAGTTAAAGCACAGGGCAATTTGCATACATTATGAATAGTTTTACTATCATTATTTTCCCATCCACATATTAATTTCATTTTATCTATACCTATACTTAACATTCGGGCTGTTTGTTGTCGTAATGCATTGATAAATGTTGCAGGATTAAATAAATCACCTAAATTTAATGGTGTTGATAATAATGATTGTTTGACGCATAACGCATTCCATTTTGATAATGATAAACGTTTACGAACTAATTCACGTAACCATGCTTGTGGTTTTTCAGGACCAGCCCATTTGGATTCCCATGATGCTGGTACAACACCTGATAATAAAGATATGGCTATCGATTGAATAGCAGGTGTAAGTAAGCCTGACCCAAATAATACTTTCTTTAATGATGCTAATGTTGTATCAACGTTAGTACACATCATACCAGCAAAATCATTTTCCATTGTAACAAAATCATCTACAGGTAAAATATCGTCTGGGTTATCTCCATTACGATGATTTTTATTATTTTTACTATTGGTAGATTTTTGTATTATACCTGGATTCGATGCCAACATATTTTGCCATAATTCCAATATAGGACCTAATTGTATTCTCCATTTTTCACGATCAAATTTACTACCTTCTACTTCTAATGTCGATAATAGCTGTAATTGTTTTATAACAGCCATACTGTTATTTCGTTGTAATGAGCGCTCTATATTATCAGGTAAACAGAAAATATACGGTGAATCATTGTCAGGTAATTGTCCAACCAAACGTCGTAATGACTGTATATCAGTTTTTTCAGGCATTTTTAAAGGTGTACCATGCAATATTTCTTTACCAATGCCACTATCACCACATACTTGATCATTAAAGAATAAATTTAAATATGCTTTTAGTACTCTCATGTCATACGCATTGTCAACTCTGCCACCGTAAATAGCATCTTCCATCAAACCATGTATTGCTTCCCAATCTAAGTTATCACTTGTCTTTCTTTTACCCATAGCTTCAACAGCAGCTTCCATAACATATCCACCTGCTTTCAAGTCACCATATGAAAATTCATAAAATTTTGTCCAACCTTGGGGTAAGTAAGTACGTCTTTCTTGCATAACGGCATGAAATATTGCTAATAGGTACATTAATTTGCATTGGACAGGTTCAGAAGCTTCGAATACAGTTGAATCCCATGAATCTATTATTCTTTGTAAATTCTTTTTAATACCTGGTGGTGATTCAAATGTTGCTTTTAATGATTCTTGTAGTAAAATAGATGGGAAATTACTATGTTCTTCAGAAGTAAGCCATAATCTGAAATCTGCATGCGGCTCTAAAGAACTTAATTCTTTCTCTAAAGTAGGTAACCATGATACAACTAAATGTAAATTTTTTAAACATAACCAACTACCATTTGTAGCTGCATCTCGTAGTAAATGTAACGCCACGTCTTGTTGGCCACCACCCATGGCTAATTCATCATATGAACCTGGTCCAACTGTTTTAGCAGCATATTCCTGTAATTCTTTTGATGGATCAGCACCAGGTGACGATACTAATAACATAGGTGTTTTTCCTGTTGATTCTTTATAAAATGAATCTAAACTAAATGGAGGTGGTGATACACTATCTATTCTTAATAGATCAGTACAAAATTGCATCATAGCAGAAAATAATCTATCGGGTCTGAAACATTGTATTATTAACACTTTTTGAAATGGTGATACCCCTTTTAATGAAGGTAAGTCACGTTCAGCCTCTTGTGAGCTAGCAAATCTTGACCATTTCGATGAATTCTCTAATTCTAATGCATGAATTAAATGTGGTACATTTTCTGTTAATAACCTATAAGCAGCCTGTCGATCATTAGATGCCCAAGATGGATACCCACGTGGCACGGTTTCACTTACCGACGCTACAACCATGCCTGTAAATATTTCCCATTCTTTAGGTTGGAAATGATCATTATGCATACCTTTAATTAAATGTAATGCAAACATTAATCTATCTTTCTTAAATAGTGCCCTACCCATGAAGTAAAGGACTCTAACCTCAAGATCACTGCAAAGTCTATCCAGACGATCATCGACATTACGACTATCCATATCTTTTGCTAATGAATTTTTAAATAATAATAAAAATGATGATAAACTAAATTGATACATATGGCATACAACTTGTAATGTTTTTACTATAAAAAATAATTTACTTCCTGTTCTTGCGAAGGGTCTGTAAACTTCTCTTTGTTCATCAAGTTGAATACTCGCTTCTGCGGATTTTTTTAATGCATCTTCAATTTCAGCTGATTTTAATTTTGTTTTAGATAATGATTCTATTAATGCTGTATTTTCTAATAAATTGCCTTCAGCAGTAGCTAATGCTTGTAATAGCTCTTTCTCTAAGCCAGCTAATTGTACTTTAAAATCTTCTTCTTTACGCAACATTTCACCTTTTGCCTTTTCTAATTCAGGTTGTTCATGTTGAATAGCTAAGCCTAATAACTGTCCTTCTAAACCAGAACGTGTAACAGTAAAATTAACTTGTGTTACTAATGCTGCAGCATCTGGTGGAATATCTGGCTCAGGATTTCTAGTGACCAAAAATAACCTAAAGCCTTCATTGTAGTCAACAACTTTATCACCAACATTCACAACATAACGAGGACCTTGATGTCGTAGATCTTTTCTACATAATGGATATAACATGGGCTCTACACCATCAACTTCTAATATTAATAAAGTTTTACCAAATCTAACAGCTAATTCCACTTGATTATTAAATCTACTATCATGATGAGTCACCACTTCAAGTGGTCTAGTCTTATCTTTACCTAATACACATCGTAACCATTCTGTTGCAGCAGATGCAGGATCTATAATAAATGGCACTCTATCAGTTGCATTATTGATAACTAATGCATTTTCTTGACTTAAATCATCTGCAGGTAAACCCATACTTTTCCAAGTTAATAATTCTGATTCTGTTGACATAACACGTTTAAAACTAAACGTTTCCGATACACCTGTTATATCTTGCCAATGATTGATCATAGATACTCTTATATCTTCAGGTGCTTTAGCTAAATATGTACTAAAACCAGCAGCTAATAACATTTTTGTGGGTAATACTGCAATATCATTACGAATTTGACCAGATTGTTGTTTCCAACGTGACTGTTCACCAGAAAGTTGTCCAATCAAGGCTTCAGCTTTGTCGAGTGTTTCACCAGCTAAAGCTAGATTCCGTTTTAATCTTTCCGCTTCTGCTGTTTTATTAGCAAATTCTGTTTTCATTTCAGCAACACGTACATCAATTTCAGCCAATTCATCTTCACAACGAGATAAACGTTTTTGGGATTGTTCTAATTTATGAACTTCTTCTTCAAGTTCTCTCTCTAGTGGTTCAATTTTTTCAATAACTAACGAATAGCGCATATTTGCCATAACCCATGCAGCTAATGGTGCAGCAGCAACAGATGCACGTTGAATAGTTGCTTGCTCGAAAGAACTACTACGTTTTTTAATCAATTTTGCAACATTTTTACGGATATCACCATCGATTCTCCTGGCATCATAGTTTAATATATCATCTTTAACTCCTCTACCAGATAGGAATTTTTTCATGCTTAACCAAGATAAATCTTGCACACCTAATAATATTAATACAGCTGCTAATACATCAGCAATAGCCTCCGGAGGAGCAGTCAAAGACCGAATTTCGTTCAGGTGTTCCGATCGAATCGAACCTACTGCAGTACGTGCTTCTTCTAAGACAGGTTGAATTTCAGATAATTCACTTTCAATATCTTTTTTACGTACTAATGTTGCTGTTTCATTTTCAGCAACAGTCTTTTTAACATCAATAACTTCATTCCTTCTATCAGATGAATTAGCTAATGCTTTAGTTATTTCCTCCATAGCATGATCCGCTGCTTTTTGAGCAGTTGCTAGATCTTTTTGTTGTTGAACTGCATTTGTCCTTAAATCATTAACAACTTCTGCAGCAGTATCTAATTTATATAAACCAGCAACTAAATTCTTTAAATTTGTTTGTAATTCTTCTTTTTTTATTAAATATAATGAATACCAAGTTCTCAAAAATATAATGTAATCTTTAGGATTTGCTCCATGTTGTACACAAGAACCATGAATAGCCAACACCATTTCAGCAAGTTCATCATTATTATTCATATCATTACCATCTTTACTTTCATCATAATAAGAATCATCACCACCTTTGGACTCACCACCTTTGGACTCACCTTGATTATTCTCTGTAGGTTCATTTTGACCAGTAATTAAATATTTAATACCATCCATTAATTTTGGTATTTCTTTTAATGATGCTGGTCTCCATTCCCCTATCCACTGTACAGCACATTGGGAATATAATGCAGGATTTGATTCACATCTATATAAAAATTTTGGATGCCCAGGATCCATGCATAAAACAACATGTAAATATTTTCTGACACGTGATACATAAAATTCATATGGTGTTCTAAATGTACCTTCTTCACGCATTAGTTCTTTTATAGGTGCTAATAAGGGATCTAATTCTTCATGAGTATACATACCGGGAATCTCACCACTACTAAGTAGAGAATTTACCATTTCTAGCATACTATCTGAAGTAAATTGAAAATCTTCCAAAAATAATGTGACATGTTCTCCTTTTATTCCCGCAATTTGTGATACTAATTTTGCATCAGCTATAAATTGTTTTGGACCATAATCTCGGGATACAGCGGGAGTGAAGAATTCATAACCAAGCATATAAGATGATATTGTAGCGGCGTTACGACGCCCAACGCCACATCTACCCACTAGTAGCATGTGGCCACGGAAAGAGGACAGAATGCGGTCTATACGTGCTACATGTTCCAATGTTTCTTGAAATAATAACATATTAATATCACGTTCTTCACGTTCATAATACATTAAACCTTGTGTAACCAACTTCTTAAAATCATCATCAGGCATACGGCGCAATTTACCACCGGTTACACTAGATAAGTCAGAATTACCATCTTTACCTTCTTCACCAGAGCTACTAGCACCCTGTGTACCACGAGGACTTGTTAATGATGTGAAATGTGCACCTTGTAAGTCAGCTGTATGTCTAAAGTTAGACCGTAATATACCCGCTAATTGCTGATCGAAGCGACTGCATGCATCAGTACCTACCAATCTATCTCTAAATATACGATGGGCTTCATTAGCTACGGCATCTAATAAATTTTCACTCTCTAAATCATATCTTGATAAATTTCGTACCCACTGTGTAACATCCCGTGGAGTAAATAAATAATGTCGTCTATCATCAACAGTAAATTTCTCACGTGTTTTCTGATATATATCTACAATAGTATTTGCCAATCTCTCTTTTTCGGCTGTTTGTGTAAATGTTTTATCATTCATTGGCATATTAGACAGTATCGTATTTAAGAATGCTTCATATACATTGACTAACTCACTTGTTTCAGGATAATCAACCACTAAAATTCTCACAACAGCTGTAAACCTTGTTGACAATTGATGTCGACCTACTGTAGTGGCTGCATTGATGCTAGAAACTATTTGTATTCTTTCTAAACTTAAAAATTCTAATTGTTCATCATAAAATCCACCAAATGTAATAATTTGTTGTAAAAATGCAATTAATTGACATGTGTCATACATATCAGGTCGAGGTAAGTTAATATCTTTCAAGTAAAGGACAAGCCTTTCGCAATCTCTTGGTCTATACACACGCCCATCAGAACTTGAATATAATGAGCATAATTGCGAAATTTTGGATATTATATCATCTGCTGTCGTTTGTGCATTACAGTGTATTGTTGCAACACCAATATTTCTTCTTTGCCTAAATGCATGATTAATTATCATACTTTTTCCACAACCTTCAGGACCCACTAATATGAAGGGTTGCATATTTGTTATCCAACTTTCCATGCATGCCATTGTACGTTGTGCGGTAACTGTATTTATAACAGCATTTTCACCAATATCTTTAGGATCAATTTGATTGTCACGTGGATCACGTGATGGTGGTGCAAATGATGTAAAACTGCTACCATCGCCGTAACAGTCGAGGGGTGAGCCCATGTCAGGTGGCCTTTCACCAGCCCATTGCATAACCTCTTTTGCTAATGCTGTACGTTGTGGTAATGATAAATTACCACCTAAACCACGAATAATACCACAAATAAATTCAGTTCTACTATTACAATCCTGAATTTGTGATAATCCATTCATTACAGTACCTACTAATGTAGTATCAACAACATAGTCACATCTAAGTACAAATTCTAATGCTTTATAGAATAATTCGTCTATCCATGATGACATTGATGATGCTCTTTCAGATGGTATAGAACTTAACCATCTTGTTACAATGCGTCTCACTTCTAAATCTTCATCTGATAAGAATATCATTCCCATACGACTGACTGTAGCTGGTGAAGCAAATTTCAAATCATGAGTTTCAAATAAAAAGTTGACATTTGGACCAAAATTAATTCTTTCACCATTAGGTAGAGTTAATAAATGATTGTCATCTAATACACTATTCAATGATTCAATCCACTCAGGATCAACATCTCCATCGCATATTATCCAACATGATACGTCAGGTGATTCACGTACCACCTTACGAGCAGCATCTGTAAGTACACCATCGGCCCATTCACGTGTATCCATATCCATATGACCTAATAATCTTTCTCTGTGCATTGATTTTGGATTCATAACATGTGTTACAACATGTTTACCACATTTAATCATAGCAGATTTAAGTACACGCCACAATGTGGATTTACCACAGCCTGATGGCCCCACTATAACACAACCCATACGCTGATCTAATGATTCTTTTAATTGCATCATTTTTCTGATTTGATCATTATCTTCAACTAAATGAAATGGTTTTTCAGAACTAACAAGACGTATAGCTTCTTCTAATTCACCTCCAGTAATATCAGCAGATTTCACACCAGGAAAAACATCACCTATTAATGCTAAAAATTTCATCGTGTCTGTAAATGTTAATTTTGATAATGTATTAACACGTAATGCTTTAATTAATATTTCATATTCAATTTCTGGTGTAACATTATCGCCATTTGACTTATATGTTTGTATTAATCTTCCACCAGAATTTAATACAGCCTTCAATGCACGTAGACCCCAATCATAGTGTTGTTGTGGTGACAATAATTGTTTTGATAATTTAAACAAACTAACAATTTTACTTGCTAAATCTTTTGATTGTGTAAAACCTTCTGTTACTAATGATACATCTGCAATTAACTCATTATCAGGAGCACCCATGGCTACAGGTCTGAATAACGCTTTTAGGTTATCTGGTAACCTTGACCGACCACCATACCCTTTACCAGCTGGATTTAAGGTTACAAATATACCACTATTAAAATCAACATTAATAGATCTACCTAATAATTGTATGGGTGATACCTTTAATTTTATACTGTCTTGAATAATTTGAATTTGTTGTGAAATTGCCGACAGTTGATCTTCTTTAAGACGATTAAATTCATCGAAACATCCCCAGGCTCCGCATTTGACTATACCTATAAATATTCTTACCATTGATGCACTCTCTAAGGCTTCATCACAATTAAATACAAGTACTTGTCGACCCATACATGCAGCTAACGCTTTCACAGATTCTGTTTTACCAGTGCCAGCGGGACCATAAGGATTACCTCCAAATCCCATATGCATACCTTGTGTCAATGTTAAGTAGCATTTATCAGTAAGTGGTGTATGCACTAATTTTGGTGCATTACCTTGATATTCATATGTATATTCAAATCGAGCGTCATGCATTTTTACAATAGCTTTGTTATTTTCAAAGTAATATCTTAATTGTTTTTTCCATGTAAAATCACTTAGTCTTATTCCTCGTTTATCTAACAGTTGTCTAACCACGTCAATATTATGAACTAAATCAAATACTAATGCTTTCATTTTTAATTGCATTAATGGTTTATCTGATAAATCATGAGAAGTAAATTCTCGTAGCGTTGATTGTAACTGTTTAGTCAATGCATCTAAGCCAGTTTTGCCTTGATCAATTGCGTGCTCACAATCATCAGTAAATCTAATATTAGCAGCTAAGCATAAAATTTGTGATGGATAATCCCAATTGAATTTTTGTGCTTGTAAGCATTTTGTTAATAAATTGGCTAATGTAGATCGCATTTCTACAGCTAATGCTTCTAACCAATCTTCAACACGCTCATTAACATGTATAGGTTGATCCAATGGTACTTCTTCATTCGAGCTAGATATCATACTTATAATTTGTGTACAATTTTCATTAAATGCAACTTTATTTATACCTTGAAATAATTTCTTTAAATGTGATTGAATAACTTTTGGATTTTTAGCTTGACCTAAAATTTCTAATAAATCATCATCACCAATAAAATAAAATCTTGGCATAGAAGATCGTTTTTGTTCTAAGAAATCTGTCAAAGCTTTTTGACATCTTTCTAATTGATCTAACATAGTACGTAATTTATCAGGTAATTGTGGAAATAATTGTTCATCAGCTAAATAAAATAATTTAGGATCACGCATAACTGAATTCATAATATCACTATAATCTTCATCAACACGACGGAATCGCGCTTCTTCTGCTGGTAGTGCACCACGTCCAAAGATAGGTTCTAAATATACCCATTTTCTTTGTATACTATTCAATGTATGTAATGCAAAATCCAATGATGACATTTTTGCTTCTAATGCTAGACCTTGATCGGCAAATGCTTTAAAGAATGGAGATTCTTTCAAGGAGCCCAAAAGTGACTGATGATCACCTAATTCTAAGAATAAGTCTTTCCAATTATTAATTAATGGTATTTTTCTACCACTTTCATCAGATGATAATAATGACAATTCTGCGCTTCTTTCCCAGGCTTTTAATTCTTGTAAAGCTTCTCTAATTTGCACTTCACCAAGAGCACGAGCTTGTAAATTCTTTACAAATGCCAATGTAGATGGTTCCATTAATATATCCAATGATTTTACTGATAAGAAATGTTCTACTTTAACATTTTCACGTCGAATATCTGTTGATAAACGTAATTTTCCTTGCAATAATTCTGTCCAATGATCTTCTTTGAATGGTTCCCCTCGGCAATATTTCAAAGCTGGAATACATTTTTTAATCTTTTCTACAGTAGTTATAATATGATCAGCAACACTATCATATGAACCTTTTGCAAAGGATACTTTTAATTCATCTTGCCATTTTGTTGCAAAATCTTGTAAAGTATAAACATTTACACTAAACATCAACCAATCTTGAATATTCATTTCATTCAATTCTTCATAATATTTTTTAAGCATATCCCATGATTTATTAGTAGTATCTAAATCTTCAACTAATGATTCTAATCCTTCAAATCTTGGTTTAACCATACCAAATGTAACCATATTATCTGTAAGTTTTTCTGCAGTTGTTTGTAGTTCATCAAATTGTTTTTTCCAATCATCAAGGCTTTCAAACACACGAAGTACTTCCGAATATTCCCAGGATTTAATTTCAGTTGGTTTTAATTGACGCCATCTTGATCCAAATTTATCAATATTCATATTTAAGGTAACAGTGTCTTCTTCAAGTGTTCCTTTCAGGGCCTCTTTTTGCTCTTCAATCATATCATTAAAAGCCTCCATAGCAATGTCAAAATCATCCCACCTACCACCTTCGCCATCTAAATTATTCATTTTAGTGATTACTTCTGTAACATCAATAGCAGTACCTGGTGCATATTGTAATAATAATTTCTTTTTATCAACACAACTTTTTGATTTTAATTTTAATGTATCTTTATTATTATCAATATCTTTCCATTGTTTTTTAGCATTACCTATTTCTTCAACACTGTGCGGTCTTGTTGATAATCTTTCATTGGAATGATCTAAAAATGTATCAACTTCTTTAAATTCTGATAATAAACTTCTACGTAATATTACTAATAAAGTATCATTCACACGTTGTAGCAGGTCTTCAAGAAAACCTTTAAATGGAACTAAGGATACTGTGCAACAATCTACCTTTTCGACATCTGGTAATTTATCTATATCTTTACGTTTGTTGCGCATAATTTTAAAATTCACTAAAAATTCTTCAGGTGTTTTACAATTCTTTTCAATATATGCATCTAAGTCAACTTGACCAAGTACAACCCAATGTTTGTATTTATTTAATAATAATTGCAATTTTTTGAATAAATTTTCTGCTTTAGTGTATACTTGTAATAATCTATTTGAATTTCTTGGACCCATACGTTTATATACGTCTTTATCGCCAACAAAACCGTCAAATGCATTTGGCATTGCCACAAATTTTTTCATTTCATGATAGTAGTTTTGTCGTACTTGCGCTAAAGTTGGTTTTAAATCTAAATTTTTATTTAAAAATATCATATCTATTTTAATTTCTGGTAAATTTTCATTTAATGATTCTAAACCCATTTGATATGTTGATTCTAATGTTTTATAAATTTGCTGATCCCAATGATGAATCCAAGCACGTGAATCCTTTTCACTATAACGTGATTTAATAGAATTCATTTTTTCTTTAATAGTACGCCATTTTGTTTTCCATGTTTCCGTTGAACGTAATAAATCAATTTGCATTAAATTAACTGTTTGTGAACATAAACTTTCATGAATTTTACGTAACCAATGATTTTCACTTGATAATTTCTCAGCAGCTTCTTGTAACATTCTTATATAGTTTTCGCACTCCGCTGGATTTGCCCATGTGACTTCGTCATTACTCCGTGTTAAACTTGGCTTTGATACAATAGACGCAAATGCGGTTAAGGAATCTAATAGTAATTGCTCTTGTACATCAATCATTTGTTCACTAATACTATTATAAAAATTAGCAGTCTTTTTCAATAGAACACCATAACGATAATATTTCTCAGCTTCCATTGCTTTATCAGCAATTTTTAAGATACCATTATTTTTGGATTTACTTCTACCAGAACTGCGTGGTATATCAAAACCTAATTCATCTAATTGTCTTACTTCACGTAAAAATTTGACTAAATTATCAGAAAAATTAACAACTAATATGCCATCTTTCCAACCCATTAAAGAGCCTTGTAAACGCAAGCTTTCTTCATCTTCTTCTATTTTACCCTCCATTTCAGATACCCATCCATCAAATCTTGAATCTTCTTCACCCTTTATTCTAGCTATTAATGCTTCACATGACTTTGCAAATCTTGGATATGAATCTAAGTCATCTAATAAGCCGCGTGTCGTATTTAACATACTGACAATTTTTGAAGATATTTGTCGTAAATAAATGATGCCTGATAAACGAGGTGATAATAGTCTTGCTCTTGATGCAACTACTGTATTGTCATCATCATTACCTTCATCTTGTCCTGTTTCAATTCTATCAACAGCATTTTCCATTTTTGATGTAAAATCTTTTAATAAGGACAATAGTACATCACGTTCAGAAACTAGAGCCCGTCTGATGGATGGTCTTTCTAATAGATTTCTATACTTTTGAAATTCTCTTAATAATAATTGTGGATGATCTAATATATTAGCAGAATTTCTTCTAAAATGTGCTGCAACAGCAGTTTCAACAGGTTCAATATATCTTTCGTATTCACTAACAGCCTTCAACCACTTTGGCTCTGTATATGGATTATACATTAAAGGATTTGTCTCCTCAAGTGGCTGAAATAATTTATCTAATTGAAATTGATCTCTTTCATCTTGAGTTAATAATTGTGATAATTCATCACTTAATGTGCGTATACGTAATACATGTTGTAATCTACCTTTAAATGCTTCCATAAAGGTATCTTCATGTACATCACCTTTCCATTGGTGATCGTTGCCTGGCCAAAATGTTGATGTTAATTTCTTTGGTACATCACACCATTGTTCACATATTCTTACTGCAGATTGTAATTTAATTCTAACATCACCTGTTTTTAATCTCCATAAATCTAAATTAGATAATGTTTTTTGTATATATCTACATAAACTTTTGCCTATAATATCAAATAAATGTACCATACGTTTTTGTGGGTAAACTTGTCGATCTACTATAGTAGACCAGATACCATTCAATGAATCAAATGTTACATTTACTAAATCAGCAACTTGTGAGAAATCTAATGATTCAATATCATTAAAACCAACAGGATTAGATATATCATGAAAATAAATGTCTAAACTATCCGCTAATTGATTGTACTGAGATCTCCTGTTTGATTTCGTATCTGCCCAATAACGGATTTCATCCATAGGTTCATGAATTCCTGACATATTTTCAATATCATCGTCATTATTACGTCCATTATTACTATTATTACCATTTGAACGAGCAGATGTACCCAATGTTCGTTCTAATTCCGATAGTAATTGTACGACCTTCGGGGGTAGTTGATCTGTAACAGTACTATTTTGTAATAATGTTGGACACCATACACTACGTAGATTATTATATAAGCTATCTAATGGATTATTTGATGATAATGTTTGTATATCTATAAGAGAACGTACATTGTCTGGTGTAACAACGTCAGCTTGACGTTTTGTAAACATAATGTCAATACTATTTTCATCATTACTATTTTTATTAGAAGCTGATAAATCTGTAGTAAATGTTACATCGGATGTATTTGTAATAACTGATACTTTTAAAGTGCTAGTATTACTATCATCAAGAAAGTGATGAACTTCTTTTGATGATGATGCTGCATTCAGAAGACTAGAAACATCACGTACAGAACAAATTGAGGAAATGCTCTCGCACAAAAAATCTAATCGTGGATCACTCATGATATGATATCAATTACTTGATAATACCTATCAAAATCCAATAAATTCAAGAGAATTTACCAAATCTATGCAAATTTGATGCACCTCCTTATCCACTTCAATTCAGATGAAATGCACACAAAGAATACCAATTCACAAGATAAGCAAGCTCTGGGTTTATGAAAATCTAATCAGTGATGCAAAAATATGCAAGAAAACTCACTAACTATTATCCCAATGGACCTTTGAGCGTTCTTCGACTTGAAAATTTTTGGATGGAAAGTGGGGCGGCGTACCCACCATCAATCCAAATTGCAAATGATTTCATCGAAAAAGACGAATGAAAATGTGAGTGTGCCGATCTTTATAAATAATTTATTTACATTAATGACAATATATATAAGCAGAATCGATTTCTGGTAAATTATGTGATATATTTTTCTTATAAAATCTCACTGCACTCGCCATATAATATGCTTCTCCTTGCGGTAGGGCTATAGCTATAATATCGGTAGATTGATCAGCATGACCTGATAATGGTAAAATATCACCATCAACAAGCAAACCAAGTGGTCTTAATGTTAAATTGCAATATACGACATTTGCATCCAATGGTACATCAATTCCACTTTCTTTTAATAATCTTCCTTGTAACTGTAAATCTAATAAATCACTTCTTTTACCAAATAACGATTCAATTAAATCTAATACTTTTGATGATGTTGCATCTAATATTTCAGCCTCATCTGTATGAGATAATGTATTTACATAGGATGCAGCTAAATGTGCGCCTAGTTCAGCCAAAGATTTTAAACTCTGAATATAAGTCATCATTTTTTCATTTTTGATAACAATATTTTGTTCATTTTGTGTTAATTTTGATGAATATGAAGGTATGATATCATTAATTGCATTTTGAAGTATATTTGCTAAAATTGGTGTCATATTAGACCAAGCAATGGGTAGGCTACTATGAGTGGTATGAATTGCTGTTATTAACCTTATGCAACGTTTCGAATATGATAAAAAACGCATTTCATCGGATAAATTAATATGTTTCGAACGTAATACAAAGACACATTTGCATCCCATACCAAGTGTTTGTGATATTGTATCAATTAATTCAACCATACTTTCAATAGATTCACCATTATCTCTATTTAAAGCATCTAACCAGCGTCTCTCTTCATCTAATGGCGCGAGTAATTCATTTACTGTTTGTACAGTTGCCTTAATTTCAATTGCTTTAATCAAATCATCTTCTTTAATTGCATTATTTTTTTCTTTTGATAATTCTATTAATCTATTACGATATGCTAATTGTGCAGCTACAGCATAAGCGGCTTCATAAAGATTTTTATCACATAATTGTATAGCCAGTACTTCTAACTCTGATGACTTCATAGGCTCACAAATTTTTCCTGTGATATCATTTGTTTGCGGTATTGGTGTTGTTACTGTTGAAGCTAATAATGTAGCAGCTGTAGTAGTTGCTGTACTTACAGGCAGTGGTGAAGCAAGACTACCACCAATACTATTACGAGGAGATGGAATTTGATCAAAAACGCCCATCAATGTTCCTGGTGTAATATTAGTACTAGCAGAAAAACTTGAACGTGGTGAGCTACTAGGTGAAAGAATTAGCCCAGGGACACCACCAAAACTATTTCTTGGTGATGATTTTGGTGTAGAATCCTTAAAACTAATACTTAACAAATCATTGTTAGTCAAACATACACCAGTGCTAGCTTCTATTATACTTGGTAGCGAAGACGATGAGTCCATGGTTGTTTCGTTTCTATCTTCTATTAAAGCTGGTTTCAAATCATATCCATTGCCAGTAATCATAGTTGAAGTCTCTTTCCTTTCACCTGCTGTTGAGAAATCATCATTCACGCCAAGAAAGTCATCACCAAATGCATCATCACTTATGTTTCTGCTATCAGTTGCTGCAGCGATGGCTAGCTCTGATTGTGATTTTGCTACATTATCAACAGTAGTAGTTTTTCGTGTATCATTTGATTGCTGCTGAATTTCATTATTTACACCTAAAATAGGCAACGATGGTGGTGGTGCTTTGGGACTTGGAGGTGGTAACGATGTTGGAGGAGGTGGCATCGCACTATTTGCAAATGTAGTAGAAGTTGAACTTGTCGTCTCAAAGTCACCGAAATCGCCGAAATCGTCATCAACACTATCTTGTATATTATTTTCTTCAAGTGCAGCCACAGTATTATCTGTGGTGATTATATTCCCAATGACATCTATAGCATTATTTGTATCAATAGTAAGTGGAATCATCTTAGATACAATTTCATTTTTAGTTGTATTTGATACTTCTACAGAACTACCAAAATCACCAAAGTCATCATCATTATCAAAAACAGTATCTTGAGTTGGATGGGTCGTTGCAGCTGACGATGAAGCCATATTCATTTCAAACGAAGAAGGTTTCGGTGCAGATATCGGAGTATCCGACGAGTCGAAGTCACCAAATTCATCATCATCAGCAGCAATCGCAGTATTGTGAATATCAGTATCATTGGTAACACTCACTGATTGATTTGACTGCGTATTTGGTTCTTGATCAATCGTACCGAAAGGGTCATCACCTAAAAATCCACTAGAAAGCGAAGTTGGTAGGGGTGGTAGCATCATCATTGAGGATGCTAATGATGGCATAGATGTTAACGTCGTTGTCGTTGCCATATTCGTTGTTATATCTGAACTAGTGCTTAATGATGATGTTTGTTCATTTGATTGTAAATTAACCTGTGGAGTAGGTGACTGATCAAAATCACCAAATTCATCCTCATCCTCATTATTCTTTATATCAGAACTTACATCAGTCATAGATTGCACTACTTCTGTAGTGGTTCCTGGTTGATTTTTATGAAATTCTAATGCTCGACTTCCTTCAGCCATAGATTTGCTTCCCAATGCTAAGGGATCAAAAGATGTAGTACTCATGATTGCTGGTTCTGATACCATATTTGCGGTTGCATGATCAAGTGCAAGATTAGATGGACTAGTAGTAGCATTGCCAAAGTCTCCAAAACCATCATCACTATCAGTACATCCGCTAGCCATAACAGCATCGAGCGAGTTAGTAGATGCGCTGGGCTGCATATCGTCCATGACAAGGTCATCGAATGCAGACATTCCCACTAATGCTGGTGCAGCCGTGACTGCTGGCATACTTAAAGTTGATGTATTTAGTTGGTTGTCTACATGTGAAGGTGATATCGTTGATGGAACACTATTTGAAGCTTCAGGGCTCACAAAATCATCAAAGTCATCTTCAGCTGAACTAGTAGCGGCAGCTGCTACTCTGGTATCATCTGAGATTCCACCTTCATTTGTAACAGGTACATTCTCGACTACTTGGGGAGCAATGGAAGACAACTCACCCATTGATGGTAATGCTATGTCAACAGGTGCACTCATTAAGGGTACAGATGTATCGATTGGTAGTGCTTCTGACACTGGAGCAGACGCAATGATAGACATAGATGCTGATGCCTGGCTTCCCAATGATGGTAGTGGAAGCACATCATTCATCGCTGCATGATACTTCTCCATACTAGGCGGTGCCTCAAAGCCTGGCTGCAGAGCTAGTGCTACTAGGCGAATCATGCGCGTAAACTGTGCATGATTCACATAGCCCACCTTGTCAGAGTCTCCCAATTCCCAGATTGTACGCAGAATATCTTTAGGCAAACTACTCTGCAAAAGAAACTTTACGATGCTCGCTCCGCCCACTTGCTGGTTGTCACTCATATCAAGCTCAGCATACCAGATGTTGATCACATTTGCATCAGATGGCGATGGAACCCAAACCGAGGGCGTATCCATCACTACAGAATGCGCGGCCGACATATCCTGTAATGATGACATCATCATCATCGAAGCGGGAACAGGCTCTGGTGCTTTCGTTGTCATTGGTAT